>Ga0116227_10015983_pt1 | contig 10948 bp, 6 predicted proteins | sample S1TSphgellanicum_FD_89693 | JGI IMG/M metagenome (GOLD analysis project Ga0116227, IMG submission 89693) | Host-associated microbial communities from peat moss isolated from Minnesota, USA - S1T2_Fb - Sphagnum magellanicum MG | ecosystem: Host-associated > Plants > Peat moss > Unclassified...
AAAACAAACTCAAAAAGGAATACCCGGCCGCAGGCTTAAATTTTACTTATTTTGAACGGGCTAACGAAAGGTAGGCCATAGCTCATTTTTCACCGGGTTGGTTTAAAGAACGATAGTAAGAGGGCTATTTAGGGGAAATCGTTTTTAACAGGAGGCTCCGATTAGAGCCTAACAACCATTCATTTTTTCTACGAACAGGTCGCGGCGATAGCGCTTTAAGAAGACTCCGAATGGAGTCCCGTGTTTATAGATAAAGTATAAGAACAAATGGGGCTCCATCGGAGCCTCCTTAAGTGCGCGACATTCTAAAAGCGATTTCCCTGGAGGCTATTGATTTCCCCTGCGGTTAGCGATAATTTTTTGCATACTTGCCATTTCAAATGTTTTATATATTTGGACAGAAATTTTAATTAGCGATCGTTTTTATACCAATTAGTAAACCAGCGCTTTTAAAAACGTATCGCAGCAATTTTTGCACGAAGGATGGTAAAACGGCAGCCAGCTTTCGCGAATAGCTAATATGTCGTTACTACTTGAAGCAAATTTTTCTCAAACAATTGATCTTAAACGATGGCGGCCCCCTACAAGTCGTATAGTGATAACGAACTACTTGCATTGTTTAAGTCCGGGGATTTAAGTGCCTTCACCGAGATCCACAACAGGTATTACCCGCTTTTATACAGCCACGCCTATAAACGCCTTCCCGACCAGGAAGAGGTTAAAGATATTTTGCAGGAATTATTTGTGACCCTGTGGAATAACCGCGAAACCATCGATATTAAGACAGGGCTACCCGCCTATTTGAGTGTTGCCGTACGTAACCGCATCTTAAATGCTTATCGCAATGAAAAAGTAAAGGCCAGCTATATCACCTCTTTCCAAACCTTCCTGGATAGTAATCATGAACCCATAGCCGACGAGTTATTAAGAATTAAGGAACTTACCGCCATTATTGATGCGGAGGTGGCGGAGTTTCCGCCGCAGATGCGCCGCATTTTCGAAATGAGCCGTAAGGATAATCTGTCCCACCAGGAAATTGCCGATCAACTTAACATCAGTGCTCTAACCGTACGTAAACAGGTTCAAAATTCGTTAAAGATCTTGCGCGCTAAACTGGCGGCATACCTTTATATGCTTTTATTGTGACGTGCAATTGTCGTTGCAATTATTCGATCACTTAGCAGCCATTTTGGCCATCTGTAAACTTTCGTAAGCCATTTTTTGATTGAACTCCAGCGACAGCTTTTTATAATTTAACAGGTCCATTACCGTCATAACGAAAAACAAGCCGCCTGTGAAGAAATACAATACCGCCCAGGCTATCTGGTCTAAAATAAACCGTTGGATCCCCGGGATTACGATACCGATTATGCAAAAGATCATCACATTTTCCGGGCTTCTTCTTTTGGCCGAATAACTGTTAAGAAAATAATTTTGTTCTGCTTGATTCAACCCGACGGTGGTTTGTTGCAAAATGATGAGTTCCTCTGGCGTGATGCCAGCCAGGTTCACATAAGGATTGGTAGTTTCCATGACGATAATTTTTAAATCGTTCGTGTTTAATAACAACCAAAGCTAATACAGACATAATTAATTACACAATACAAGTGGGCCAACTATTTAAACAAAGCGGTAAGCGCGAGGGTTTTGGCGGTAAAATACTTTTAAGTTCTTATCACCAGCAGAAAGATATTATAAATCAGATAGCCTCGCCATAAAAGAACAAGCTTAAATACCTTTAAAAATATTTTATTTTTCTCTACTCCCTCCATCCCGCAAAGGTGTCTTAGCATGTATAACGAATAACCATGCTACCACCAAACGCAAAAGATCTATTGGAACGATACCATAAAGGCGAATTAACCGAAACCGAAAAGGCTTTAGTTGAAACCTGGTATCTGCAATATAAAGATCAAAGCGCGAAGGTCAACTTTGAGCAATTGAAGAGGGACCAGTCGGAAAGCCTGGACGCTTTATTAAATGAAATTTCGCCAATCCGCGTAAAGCGAATGTGGCCAAAATATGCAGTTGCGGCTTCGCTGGTCATCGGCATTGCGGCAATCTGGCTTTTCCGGTACGCCGGCCAACAGCCTGTTGAGCAAACGGCCAAATCCGATACGCATGAAATATCGCCGGGAGGCAATAAGGCTACCCTTATCCTGGCTAATGGCCAGCAGATCATTTTGTCGCAGGCACAAAATGGCAAAATTGCCAGCCAGGGAAATATCCAGGTAAACAAGATCAGTTCCGGGCAAATTGTTTATTCAGCATCCGTAGGCGATACCCCATTGGCGGCAGATGCTTATAATACCGCCATCACGCCCCGCGGCGGCCAGTTTGCATTTACCCTTGCCGATGGCACTAAGGTTTGGCTCAACGCGGCATCTTCACTAAAGTTCCCGGTGGCATTTAATGGCAGCGAACGTAGGGTTGAGTTAACCGGTGAAGCCTATTTCGAAGTAACCCATAATGCTGCAAAACCCTTCAGGGTAGTATTGGCCGGCGAAACGGTAGAAGACCTGGGAACAGAATTTGATATTAATGCTTATGCAGATGAAGCAGTCGTTAAAACTACGTTGTTGCAGGGAAGCGTAAAGATATCATTTGCAGCAAGATCAACCTTGTTAAAACCGGGCCAGCAATCGCAATTAAAGGATGGGGCTATCAGCGTTATCAACGATGCCGATCTGGACGAAGCAGTGGCCTGGAAGAACGGCCTCTTCTATTTCAAGGATGCTGATATTAAAACCATCATGAGGCAAATGGCCCGCTGGTACGATGCCGACATAGCTTACGAAGACAACTTGCCTGAAAGACAATTTTCGGGCGAGATCTCCAGAAACATAAATGCCTCTCAATTATTGGACATCCTGAGCTTTAAAAAGGTCCACTTCAAAATTGAAGGTAAAAAGATCACCATCATGCATTAAAGAAACCAAATTATAAGATCCGTAAACCCAAAACTGAAAAGAATATGAAAAGAAATTAGACAAAACCTCCGCAACATTCCCGCAAAGGTTGGTCAAAAAAAAACCGCACCCCGACTGCCATCAGGATACGGAAAATATTTGAGCTAACCCATCCATTACCGGCAAACCGGCATGGAAAAAAATTTAAGTCTGTTAAACCAATTCTATTAACCCAAACATGACAAAAGTATGGAAATTACTGAATTTTATTTGGCCGTGAGCAAATTACGGCCTTCAAAAAAGATAATCTTATTTATGAAAATGACTACAGCCATCCTCCTGGTCGCACTGATGCAGGTAAGCGCAAGGGGATTTAGTCAGAGAATTAATTTGGATGAAAACGGATCTTCACTCAAAAAGGTCCTGCACAAAATTAATAAGCAAAGCGGCTATGTGTTTTTTTACGATTCGAAGGACATCAACGCCAATGTAACGGTGCAGGTAAAGGATGCATCTATTGATGAGGCCCTGCTCGAAACGCTGAAAAGACTGCCTTTGCAATATAAGATAGTCGACAAAACCATTATCCTGCAGCAAAAAGACAATGGTGTAGCTAATCAAAACGCACAACTGGCTTTATCAGGTCACGTGGTTGATGACAAGGGCTTACCCCTGCCGGGCGTGAGCGTAAGGATCAAGGGCACCACGCAAGGTACGGTAACCGACGTAAAAGGCGATTACCACCTGAATGCCCCCGATGGCACCGGCACATTGGTTTTCTCTTTTATTGGCTACGAGAGCCAGGAGATAGCCGTTAACAATAACAGTACCATCAACGTAACGCTGAAAGAACAAAGCAATACCTTAAAGGAAGTTGCAGTTACGGCTTTGGGTATCGAGCGCTCTACCAGTTCATTAACTTACAATGTGCAAAAGGTTGACGCAGGCGATATCAACATGCAAAAAGACCCCAACTTCGCGGCCGACCTGTCGGGCAAAGTAGCGGGCGCTACCGTAAATGCAAGCGCATCCGGCGCAGGTGGCTCGGTAAGGGTGGTGTTGCGTGGTGTAAAATCTATCACCCAAAATAACAACGCCTTGTACGTGGTAGACGGTATCCCGCTCCAGGACCTGCGGTCAGGCCAGCCAAGCAATACCTTCGGCGGTGGTGATACCGGCGAAGGTATCAGCAGCATCAACCCGGATGATATTGCCAGCATCTCGGTATTATCAGGACCATCGGCAGCGGCTTTGTATGGCTATAAAGGCGCTAACGGTGTCATCCTCATTACAACCAAAAAAGGTAAAACCGGCAAAACGAGCGTTAACTTTTCGACCAACATGTCGTTCAGCAACCCGTTTGTGCTACCCAAATTTCAGAATACTTACGGTGCTGTTCCTGCGGCGGCCGGTGCCGATCCAACATTCAGCAGCTACGGCGATAAGTTAAGCCAGCCATCAACCTACCGTCCGTCTGGCTTTTTCAATACCGGTGGCGATTATACCAATTCGCTCGACATAACTTCAGGTTCTGAAAAAACACAAAACTATTTTTCTGCAGGCTCTGTAAACTCCACCGGTGTTATCCAGAACAATAAATACAACCGTTATAACTTTACCGACCGCATTACTACCGTACTGATCCCCGATAAATTAACGTTGGATGCAAGTGCGATGTACGTAATTGAGCAAAGGCAAAACCCCGTTGTTCAGGGGCAGTACAATAACCCGTTGGTAGGCGCTTATTTGTTTCCTCCGGGCGACCAGGGCCTTTATAACATAAAAGACTACGCAAGGTACGACGCTACCCGCAATTTCGATGTTCAATACTGGCCTTTCGGCGATTTAGGCCTCGAAGCGCAAAACCCTTACTGGATTGTAAACAGGGAGTTTTCCAACTTAACCAGGAACCGGTTCTTAGGTTCCGTTTCGTTGAAATACAACATCGCAAATGGATTAACCCTTACAGGCCGTGCCAAATTTGATAATGATAACGATGGTACCATCGGTAAAGACTATGCCTCCACCATCAGCTTCTTAGCTGGTGGCCCGGATGGCAGCTATTCTGTTTCATCAGCAAACAACAAAACCTTTTACAGCGACCTGTTGCTGAACTATGTTAAAAAACTCAATAACTTTAATTTAAACGTTACCCTTGGCGGGAGCTTTGAAGATGACCGTTCGAGCAGCCTGAGCGCAGGCGGTCCGCTGGATGTAGTGGCCAACTATTTCTCGCTGTCAAACATCAGCCAGACCACCATCGGGGCCAGTTCGCAGCCGCAAACGGTTCAGCAAAACCAGGCGTTATTCGGCACGGCACAGTTAGGTTATAAAAACTATTTGTTCCTGGATGTGACTGCACGTAACGACTGGAACTCGGCGCTTGCTTATACAACCAATACGTCTATATTCTACCCATCGGTAGGTTTATCAGGCGTGATCAGCGAGATGACCAAACTGCCCGATTTCATCAGCTATGCAAAGGTACGCGGCTCGTATGCCGAAGTAGGTAACCCACCGGCAGCTTACTTGTCGAACCCATTATATTCATTAAGTAATGGAACTGTTTCAACCATCAGCGCGGCGCCTTTTACTACGCTGAAACCGGAACGGACCAAATCAATTGAAGCTGGTTTAGATATGCGGTTCTTAAAGGACGCCATCAATTTCTCGGTTACCCTTTATGACTCGCATACCCTTAACCAGATCTTTACGGTAACTGTTCCGCCAGCTACTGGATACAGCTCTTATTATATCAATGCCGGGCAGGTTAATAACAAGGGTATCGAAGCTACCGTAGGCTACACTTTAAAATCAGGCGGCTTTAGCTGGAACCCTAACGTAGTGTTCTCGCTTAACCGGAACAAGGTTGCCAAACTGCTGAAGAACTTTAAAGACCCTTACACCGGCGCAACCATCAACCAGGATACCCTGGTTACTGCAAGTTCAAGCGGGTATCAGCAAAGGTTGGTTGTAGGCGGTACAACCAGCGATATTTATGTGAACGGCTTGTTAAAAAATGCGAACGGTACATTAGAGCTTAACTCAAACGGGTTACCAATTGTATCGCAATACTATACTAAGGTTGGTTCGGCCGATCCGAATTATACTGTGGGCATCAACAACAAATTCGCTTATAAAAACTTCAATCTGAGCTTTTTGGTTAATGCGCGCGTAGGCGGTACGGTAGTATCTGCTACCCAGGCCCTGCTCGATTCGTATGGTGTTTCGCAAACAAGCGCGGATGCGCGTAATGCAGGCGGCGTATTGGTTAACGGTACACGGGTTGATACCAAAAGCTATTACGCTGATGTTGCCGGTACAGCAGGAGGAAGCGGTGCTGCCCTTGCCCTATATACCTACAGCGCAACCAACGTACGCCTGGGCGAACTTGCCTTCGGTTACACCATCCCCGGCAGCGTGTTTAAAAATGCGGTAAAGAGCATCAACATAAGCTTTGTTGCAAAGAATCTGTGGATGATCTATAACAAAGCACCGTATGATCCGGAATCAACTGCGTCCACCGGTACTTTTTACCAGGGATTTGATTACCTGAACCAGCCAAGCTTAAGAAGCATCGGTTTCCGCTTAAATTTCTCATTATAAATGACCACTAATAACGATCATTATGAAATTGCATAAACCTATATACAAAATAAGCTGGCCGGTGATATTATTGGTTGGCGCTATGATTTTTTTGCAAACAAGCTGCACTAAAAATTTTGATAAATACAATACCAACCCAAGTGGCGTTACCTCCAACTTACTAGGTAACGACTATGTGGGCGTAGGTGCATTCTTCCCCCAAATGGAAGAGTACGTGGTGCGTGTTGCCCCTAACGCAGGCGATGGCTCGGCCTACCAGGTTGTTGAAAACCTTAATGCCGATTTATTTTCTGGTTACAACGGCACCCCAACACCTTTCGGCGGAGGCCAGAACAACTCGAATTATAAATTAAACGACGGCTGGGATAATTCGGCTTTCTCCAGTCCATACAATGGCTTGATGTCGGCATGGTTCCAGACAAAAAAATCAATCGCGACCTCACACCCCGATCTGTATGCCATGGCCAATATTATCAAAGTAATGGGCATGCACCGTTTAACAGATATATTCGGGCCAGTGCCTTACAGCAAATATGGTGCAGGCGGTTTCGAAGTAGCTTATGATTCGCAGCAGGCAATTTACAATTCGTTTTTTGCCGAGCTCGATTCGGCTATTACTACACTTACCGCCTATGTTACTGCAAATCCCGGCGCTACCCCGGCAGTAAACTTCGACCTGGTTTATAAAGGCAATTATATTGAGTGGATAAAGTTCGCCAACTCCCTCAAACTGCGCCTGGCTATGCACATTGTATATGCAGACCCGGCAACGGCACAAAAAGAAGCGGAAGCCGCCATCAATAACAGCTATGGCGTGTTAACAACCAATACCGACAATGCTTTTGTAAGCTCCAACAGTACGGTCACCATATTGAATGCCCTCTGGGTGATCAACGGCAATTATGGGGATATCCGGGCGGGTGCGGTACTGCAGTCGTTCTTAAGCGGTTATAACGATCCCCGGATCAGTTCGTATATCACTACCTCAACAGAATATCCGGGTCAATACCTTGGTGTGAGGAACGGGATCGACATTGCCAATAAAAACGACAGGGTTGGTTTTTCCCAGCTAAACATCAGCGAATACCAGCCTGTACACTGGATGACTGCCGCCGAAGTATATTTTTTACGTGCCGAAGGTGCCTTACGGGGATGGAACATGGGTGGTACAGCCCAATCGTTTTACGAAACCGGGATCCAGACATCATTCAGCCAATGGGGAGTTTCCGGCGTCGATTCTTATATAGCCGATGCTACCAGCACTGCCGCGCCATATGTAGATCCTGTTAACAGTGTAAATAACGTTCCTGCCGGATCATCAATACTAAGCACAGTTACCATCCATTGGAACGCAAGCGATACATTCGAAACCAACCTGGAAAGGATCCTTACCCAAAAATACCTTGCCATGTATCCGGATGGCCAGGAAGCATGGACGGAGTTCAGACGTACCGGTTATCCTAAGATCTGGCCGGTAGTGGTAAACTACAGCGGCGGCACCATCGATACCAAAACGCAGATCAGGCGTTTAGCATACCCATCAAGCGAATATTCAACAAACAACGCGGCCGTACAAGCAGGCGTAGGCCTGCTTGGCGGCGCCGACGTAGGCGGTACCAAACTTTGGTGGGACAAGAAACCATAAATCCTAAACCTTATCACAATTAAAACGAGAACAGCTTGTCCGGCAATCACCGGGCAGGCTGTTCTCGTTTTAAATGATAATTCAGATAGTGATCAGATATATTTTCACATGTCCAGCCAATAAGGTTAATCCCAAAATTGAAATGTCCGTGTGCCAGATAAAAATTAATTGAAGCAACAAACGGGCATCGCCTCGATTATATTGTAGCAACGAATTTCAATCTGTTGACAGAAAAACACCGAATTATCCAGAATCGTAGGTTCGGCCCATATCGCCGATTACTATGCGCTGCTAAACTTGACTATTATATGTTCCGTGCCGATGGCACTCAATAAAAATCGCATCGTTTTTCAACTGGTTGAAACCCGTTCTACAATATGGACCGTCCGCTATGCGGACTTAAAAAACAATAACAGGTTATTTTGCAACGACCAATTGGCAACAACCAATTTCTAAACACAAACAACTTAAATTAATCAAAAGAGGCATCGCCTCGACAATATTGTAGCAACGGATTTTAATCCGTTGACAAGAAACGCCAAATGATTTAGAACTGTAGGTTCGACCAATATCATCGGCAGCAACAATCAGATATGTTTCGTACCGATGCCACTCGATTAAAAACAACGTTGTTTTTCAATGGGTTGAAACCGCATGGCTCGTCCGTTATGCAGACTTAAAAACATTAACAGGTTATTTTGCAACGACCAATTGGTGACAACCAATTTTGTCCTTTAATCAGAATGATTACTTCACAATTCGAAATTGAATATCTGCAGGCCGGTATTATCTTCGCATTGCAAGAAAAGGACAACGGTAACACATCGCCGCCGGTCTGTAATTTGTACATGGTAGTTTAACCTAAAATAATAAAAACCGGGTTTACATGGTTAACATAATTAAATTTCAAAATTTATTTAAATAACTAATAATCAATAATTTAAATTAAATTTCCATCAAAAGATGTTAACCATGTTTTGATAGAAATTTACAAATGATCCAATAATATATTTATCAATGATCAACATTAAACACCTGCTAATCGTTGTCGCGGCATCATGCTTTTTTTTAAGAGCTTACGCAGATAAAGATCCCAAAACTGAAAAACAACCGGTTAAACAACCGGTAGATTACGTGAACCCGAACATCGGCAATATAAGCCATATGTTGGTGCCCACCTATCCAACTACCCATTTGCCTAACAGCATGATGCGTGTTTTCCCGGTGCGGCATGATTATACCACCAATCGCATCGGTGGCCTGCCCCTGATTGTCACCAGCCACCGCGAACAATCGAGCTTTAATTTTTATCCATACCAGGGCGATGAAAGCGGCATTAAACCGACCGCTACTTTAAGCTACGACCAGGAAAATATCACCCCCTACCGGTATAAAGAATACCTCGACGAGGCGGAGATAGCGACAGATTTTGCCCCATCGCACCAAAGTGCAGTTTACAGCATCACTTTTGCGAAACCGGGTGCGCCGTACCTCGTGTTTCATTGCCACGCCGGCGAGATAAAATCAAATGGCAATGTGATCAGCGGTCACCAGGAAATTGGCGATAATACATCCGTTTATATTTACGCAGTCACCGATATTGCACCGGTAAAAGCGGGAATCGCCATAAAAGATGGTGGCGTTGAATGGAACGGCCCTGCGTCTAATTCGTTGGTAGTATCTTACCCGGCGGGAACAAAAAAAATCGGCATGCGTTACGGGGTATCCTTTATCAGCGTGGAGCAGGCCAAGAAAAATCTCGACCGCGAAATAAAAACCTTCGATGTGAACGCGATTGCGGAAACCGGCCGCAGCATCTGGAATAAGGCTTTGGGTAAGATAAACGTTTCGGGAGCGCCCGATAAAGATGCCACCGTATTTTACACTTCACTGTACCGCACCTACGAGCGCCCGGTAATGCTCAGCGAAGATGGCCGTTACTTTAGTGGCTCTGATGGCAAGGTACACAACGACAATGGCCGTCCGTTTTATACCGACGACTGGACCTGGGACACTTACCGCGCCGCCCACCCGCTACGCATACTGATCAACAAACAAGGCGAAAACGATATCCTGAACTCGTATGTGCTGATGTCCGGCCAGACCGGCAAGGGCTGGTTCCCAACCTTTCCGGGTGTGGCCGGCGAGGAACACTTGATGAACTCCAATCATGGGATAGTTTGTGTAGCCGATGCTTATGCGAAAGGGTTAAGAGGGTTTGACCTGGCCGCTGCTTACGAGGCCTGCAAAGCATCTATCGAAACCAAATCATTATTGCCGTGGTCATATCTTCCCTCGGGCGAACTGGACGATTTCTTTAAAAAGAACGGTTATTTCCCCGCTTTGAAGCCAGGCGAAAAAGAAACGGTTGCCAATGTAAACGACTGGGAAAAACGTCAGCCTATCGCGGTTACGCTTGGCACCTCTTTCGATGAATGGTGCCTGTCGCAAATTGCGCAGGATCTGGGTAAAACGGACGATGCCGCTCACTATTTAAAAGCCTCTTATAACTATCGCAACGTGTTTAATCCAAAAACAGGCTTCTTTCATCCAAAGGACAAAGACGGCAATTTTATTGAGCCTCTAGATTACCGGATGGATGGCGGCCCCGGCTTCCGCCAATATTATGATGAAAACAATGCCTACGTTTACCGCTGGGATGTGCAGCATAACATCGGCGACCTGGTTAAGCTGGTAGGTGGTAATCAAAAATTTGTGAATGCATTGGAAGATATGTTCAATACCGGCTACCCGGTTGCGAGATGGGATTTTTATGCCGCTTTGCCTG
>Ga0116227_10015984_pt1 | contig 10947 bp, 11 predicted proteins | sample S1TSphgellanicum_FD_89693 | JGI IMG/M metagenome (GOLD analysis project Ga0116227, IMG submission 89693) | Host-associated microbial communities from peat moss isolated from Minnesota, USA - S1T2_Fb - Sphagnum magellanicum MG | ecosystem: Host-associated > Plants > Peat moss > Unclassified...
CTATTTGGAAGAAAAAAAACAGAATGAAAGAATCATTGGTTCTGGGTATTTGAAAATTTTCAGAATCAAAAGAATCACTGGGTTAGGGTATTTCATAAAAAAAAACAAAATCACAGAATCATTGAAGAACCAGAGTGGGAAATGCAAAGGATCGGCCGAGGCGATCGACGGGTTAAAGAACCGAAGTGAGAAATGCGATGGACCGGCCGGGGGGCTCGACGGGTTAAAGAACCGGAGTGAGAAATGTGAAGGACCACGGCGGGGGGGGGGACCAACAGTTGTTTGAAAAGAAAAGTTTTTTTTAAAAAACCAAAAACATCAACCAAACATTGTTGGAATAACACACCTGTGCATTATGCACAGGGTTTATAGTATTTCAAAGTAAGTGGGGGACGGAACCCACAAATGGCAAGCAACAAGTTTTGTTGACCCCACAAGGTCATATATTATTATTTCAAAGTGAGTTGGGGACGGAACCAACAAATGGCAAGTGACAAATGTTGTTGGCCACCGCGTCCATAATGATCCTCCTCCCCTCACTCAGTCAGAGATTGTGCATGTTCCACACATCATCAAGGAAGTCGTAAATTAAGGATTTTCTTTTTCCAGGTTCATGTTTTCCCTCCACCCAAAGATGCAAAAGTCCCCAAACTCCCCCATTCCTTCCCCCCTCCCCCCGCCCCTTACTTCAAAGTGAGGGATTTCTTAAAGTTGAAGCCACCTATAAGTTAGAAAGTCGTCGGCCTACAATTTGAATTTTTATGAATACTAATGATTTTCTTTTTCAGGGTAGCCTAGGGTGCTTGGATATTTTTGGTGTTTCGAAAGAATATTGTTAGTGTGAGATGACGATGAAAGATTATGATTTTCTCTTGAAATTGGCTGTCACTATTTTTGCCCTCAATTAATTAACAGCCCTTCCAAAGAACACCCTACCTATTAATTTGATGAGGTTCCTCTCAACTTTAATTTTATTTATTTTTGCAACAAGCCGATTGATTGGCCTATTCACTCAAAAAATTGAAACTATCTCTACAAAAATAGAAAGTTGTATTTTAAAGTATAGAGTTCCTTCACATTGGCCTGTTTGTTGATATATAGGTGAAAGGAGGACAAAATTTGCCAAAGCATATGGGATAAAATGAGGTGCTATTGAGAACATGTTGGGGAACACATTAGGAATGTGGGGAACGTATAGAAAACCTACCAGGAACTTGAAAGGAACATAGCAATTCATTGGGAACCAAGGAAAAATGAAAAAAAAATCCATGGGAATCTTCTTGGGTCATGATGCCATTAGGTGAGCGTAAAGCCAGTTGGAGAAATTTCCTATTTGTATTTTAGAAGGCAAGTTATCGGCAAGGCATGGGACCTTAGATCCGCTTGAATATCCATATCAAAAAAGAGGAGGGGATTGGATGAATTTTACACCTATCTATTTCATAGTCATAAGGACCCTCCCCTCTTTACGTTAATTAATAGGCTCAGGAAAATGTTGGCCTCGCCTCCCACTTTAGGGTCAGGGGCTTTACAATAGGGTGGATGTTTCCGGACACATAAAGTACACTGGTGAAGGACGTCCTCACAATGTGAGGCCAAACTTGGCTACTTCGTTATATCCTAGGCCCCTTGTTTTGGGAATGCCTTTACCCTAGGGCCCATGTCCCCATGTAAAGCTTTGGCTTTTTTTTTCCCCCTAATTTGTTAATTTCACACCAATTGTCAAGCAGAATATTATATTTCAAGGGCTCTCTCTCTCTCTCTCTCTCTCTCTTACAAGTTGGAAAATTTCTTCCACTTTGTAGACTGTCCTCTTGACTTCTAAAAAAAATTCAGCATTTCCTTGTATTTGAAAGATTTCTTAATCTTCATTTGTGCCCAAAAAGAAATTTTTGATAAAATTATTTAAAAAATTCTTAGTCCTTTATCATCATCACCAAGGAGGGGCCTTTTTTTTCCAAAAACAGTTTGAGGTAGGTGTTATTAGGTGGGCCACATCATTTCCTACAAGGCCTTATAACCAAATTTAGCCACATGTTAGAGCCCTAAGTCTAAATCTTTAGGAATCTCACTATGTTGTGGCAACAAGCAAGCAAGGAGCTAATGTTTGAATATGATGATTTAGGAACTTTCTTTACTTGGAAATTATGGCAACTTTGGTCCAAACAGCTGAAAATGAGCTAAAATTTGGTGAGGATTCACAACATATACAGTTGGCCTTGAATATTTTAGTTATGGAGGTATGAACTTACGTTACAAAATAGAGCAAGTGTTGCAAGGATGTCAATTTCTTAGTAAGATTTCCCACTGCAAGGTGCCATAGTTTGTAATGTGCCTCGTCTTATCTCCCATCTTTCTCATATGAATAGAAATTTCATAGCTAGGCAGCTTCAAGCCCACAAATGCTTGACTCGGTGTATAGCCAGGCCAGGGCGAACTAGCACCTACAGTAGTGGTACCTTCACCTTGTTGAGTGAGGCCTTGTACACAGTGGCCATGTAAAAACCAAAAAAAGTTAGATTTGAACTCAAAGACCTTGTTTTAGAGTGATTTGTAAGCATGGAATATTTATTATAATTTTAAGAAGTATATGAAATTTGAGAATTTATTTTACCACGGTACCAGTGTAGGTGTTGGTTCACATAACCTCACCCCAGCCATCCCATGTCTCAAGTTCTGAAAATGAGGGAGGGGCCCAGCAAAAGTTGGGCCTTATTTTATACCCAAAAAAAGGATTTTTGGGTGGTCAGATTCCCTCGTTTCCGGCAATTTCCCCATTTCCCCCTTACATTGAAAGCACGTGGCAACTTCCACTTTCCCCCTTTCCCCCTTTCATTGAAAGCACATGGCAACTTCTATTTCCCCCATCCCCCCGCCCCACGACCCCCAAACTCTGAAAGCACATGGAAACATGCTTTCTTCCCCCATTTCCCCCCTACGTTGAAAGCACATGGAAACATGTTTTTCTTCCCCCATTTCCCCCCTACGCTGAAAGCACATGGAAACATGTTTTTTCTGAAGACCTTCTATATGGCTTTGTTAACATCTTTTTAAACGCTGGAGTTGGAAGTGTAGGGTTGCAACTGCAGCTAATGTTTTTAGTGTCTCCTCTGCCCAATTTGGAGATTATTCAGAGATTGTGAGGGGAGTTATCATTTTTTTTAAACGAAGGAGCGACTCAAGAGTATCGTGGGTGTCGTCGCAGAGACGTTTTGTACTTTTGACGATGGGTTTCAGTGTCTAGTGTCCGAGGTTAAGAGGGTAATATTCAGAGATTGCCAATGGAGTTAGCCATCTCTGTGAAGGGGGACAAAAAGACTCAAGTTTGGTAGTTGTGACAAAAGAGTTTTTTTCTACATATAGCGAAGGTTTCAGCAGTTATTGTGCGAGGTTCAGAGGCTATTGCTCCGGCATTATCCGTTTCTGTAGAGTGAGACTCGAAAGTATAGTGGGTGTGGTGAGAGAGTCATTTTCTTGTCGTTTGTGGAACAAAAGTATTGTATTTTTTTTTTAAAATTGTCTCCAGCTTCTTCGTTACACATATCTGTAGTGTGTTTGAAGACGTTGTTATACAGAGCCGTCATTTTCAGTCAGTTGGTGTGAAACATTGCTCTATAGTCTAGTTCGAAATTCATTGCAAGTTATGTTGTGATAAAAAAATTGTTGCAGAATTTGTGAACGGTATTGGGTGTGGTTTCGTACTGCTATTTATCCTGTCTACATCAAGATCCCATTTTTTGGAGTTTCGCATTGCTTTTCGGCCTTGACAGCTTTAATTTTTTCGCCCTGCTCTCTACCTTGCTTTCGTTCATTTGGGCTTCACATGTCTATCCTTGATTGGTCGGTGTAGATGGACCCAATAACGTTGTTCGAATTTCGCAAGTGTACGGATAGCCTATTTTGGGGGCTAGGAAGGGATTGTGGATTGGTTCAATGGCCGCCAGGTTGGGAAGACGATCCATGGAAACGTTCACCAATATCCACACTAGATGAGTGGATGCAACATGCGGAGAAGCCCCGCAGGTTGATGAGTTTCAATGAGTTGAGGAATTTGATTACAAAATTTCTTCCATCCAAAATAGAAGAGTTGTTGCAAGTTGAAAAAGTGCGCGAGAGGTGGACAAGATTGAAAGAGGATTTGGATACAAGATTGAAAGAGGATTTGGAAAATGATTGGAAGTTTTCGGGAATGTGGTTTAACATGAATGATGTTGACTTTCTGCTCATTAAGTTGGTAGATAAGCAAATTAAGTTGGCAGAGAAGCGGGTGTATTGTGACAAGGTGATGGGGCTGTGTCAGATATTGTCTATCCAATATTAGAGAATATGATATTTGAACATAATCATAATGCATTGAACGTTCTAGAAAAGTTCCATAGCTGTTATCCGCGTGACCTCAAAATTACTCAACTCCTAGAGAAGATCAAAAGAATATCGGGGTTTTTATTGGGAGTTGTAGTGTTATTCATATATCAATACTTGATGGGTTATGTAGAGACGGGCCGATGGAACACATATTCAAATGATTCATGGGAGTTTCGTGCCACTTATGTCTGTATAGAATTGAGATTAGGTTCTTACCCATTTCAAAAGTTTAGAGTGACACCAAGAAGATTTGGTGTCAGGCCCAAAAATAATACTAAGAATGGCGTTACTAGTAAATATGAACCATGGGTATGGTTTAGGAAGTGGAAAATTTATTTTGAAGTACAGAAAACTGAAGAGAAAGCTGCTAGAATTCGTGATGTTGCCAAGTATTGGCTCAAGAGCGAAGGACGAGACCCTTTAAATTTTGGAGAAGAAGACTACGATTATCTCAATTCTGTTCAAGAGTTTCATCCACAACAATCAGACAATGAACATCAAGAAAACCTTAAAATCAAGAGGTTGGTTTTGGAGCATGCACAACGATTCCTGAAGGAGGATCAACAATCACAAGTACCCATTGTCTATCAACCACCTGATGTGGAGCCTGCCGGATTTGCAAGTAAGCATGTCACACCATGGCCCATCACCTTTTAGTAGAATGTTTTGTTGTTTCAAAGTTCCTTTCACATCTAAGGAAAAGTTTTGCTGATTTGCTTTTGAAAGGTCCTTCTAAATCATTCTAAAAGTTGTGAAAGAAAGATTTATGCTTGGAATTTCCCCTTAAATTGGAATCCTTGAAATGATAATTTTAAGGTCCTATCTATCCTAGGTGGCAAACATTTCATATCCTAATTTGTCGAAAGAAGTTCATGGTCATAAGGATTTGGTCTAAAAGGATATTGTCTTGTTAAATTGTGTTTTATTCTTCTTTTAACAATTGCAAGTATTGAAGATTATACTATTGAGTTTAGTAGACAAATGGTTCACATGTTTCAAGAGCTATTGAACAACTTGGGCAATTTGTCTGTATACATAAATCTAGCACCTACAGCTAAGTGCACTATTAAACTCTTTTAGCAAAAGATTATAATAACATGATGGAAAGTAAGTTAAGCAAATCATTTTCATGCAAATTTTCAAGGCAAACATTGTTGATTTCATTTAAAGTAAACTGTACGTGTTGCAGATGGTGAGCATATAGACAACACAAATCAAGAATTTCTACCTTCTGATGAAATAATCAACATGATTCAAGAACTTTATGGACATGTTGATGCTACAACTGACATGATTGAAGAACCTCAATCAGTTTCTGCAAATCCGGAATCTGCAGGTATTAAGGCTACTAAACTCCTTTAATATGCAATGAGACTTTATTGTAGAAAATGGATCTTTACATGAATATGTCTCCCTTCCAATTTTGTTTAAATGGTTTTTTTGGATTGACACAATCTTTTATGTAAAAATGAACTCCAGGTTTTAGGCAAGTATATTCATGCATAAAATTGTAAATATGAAATTTTAATTCTGCAAACTACAAAGCCCTTATGCTGCTATCTATTAGATATAGGTTCGCAAAAAGTAAAAGCTTCCAAAACTATGTTGATTTTATGTTGCTCTTATGTCACAATGCAGGCCCCACAATTGAAGAGAATGTTGGAGAAGGTCAAGGTGTTTTGTCCTTGTCAGTTGACCCATCACTCAATCAACCCACATGTACTAGCAAGATTACATTGATGGCACCTTGTAATTGCATTGCAGACATCAGTGATGTGGAAGTATTCCAAAGAGAGAAATGGCAGGTTGCAACATTCAAATTTGCAGCTTCAAACATGTCAAGAAGATGCAAACTTGAAGGATGTTCAGAGATCATGCATGATCACATCTGTTTGCAGAAGTCTGGCAATGCTCAAGAACTTTTTTGGTCAGATGATATGTGGGCTGTCTTCAACCACTTGAAGAAGCATGGTTGGAAAATGGTCCCATTCTAAAACCGGTAAGAGGGGGCAACACATTTTAGCAGAGGGCGTTGGTGAGGTGTTGTGTTGTGTTGGGAGGATACAGAGAAGTAATGGATCCAAAGGGGAGTGTGTAGAAAGGGAGTAAAATAGGAGGTGGAGAAGGAGGATGATGAGGATGTTTAAGTTGTAGACAATGGGTGGGAGCAAGAAGAGCACTAGGAAGGAGTTTTAAATAGCATGATAGCCTGTCATCCCCCTCTCCCTCCTCAACAACTGAAAACTTCGAGACAACTAAGCTTAATTTCATAAGCTCTACTAGACAATAATATCTGCTTTAGTGGCCAAAGTGCACAACCATCAAGCCCTTCAGATCTCTTCCCATTTCTTCATTTTTATAGGATTTTTTGCAAATGCAACTACATTTTTGTTGCGGCCCACAAGATTTTTCTTTTTTGACCTTCTTGCATGCATGTAGATATGGAGCCTTCATGCAGAAATATGAGCCTTCTCAACATGAATATTTGGCTTCCTTTCAAAGGTGGTATACTAAGGTCTAAAACATGTTAATGGTAAAATAAACATGATCATGTGAGTGACACCAATGGACCATATCACCATGATACAATTAAACAAATGACTGAAATTTGATCATATGGATGAATCTTGAATACCTGGATCAAATTAAAATAATTCTTGAAGTTGATTGCATAACAAATGTAATTGACCATGTGGAAGTCACATGGAAGATGTTCATGTTCATCCATGAATGAAATTTGATTCATCATGTTGAATTCATTTATAGATTGCATTTGTCTGATCAAATTCATCCATGTGATATATCCATCATCCATACACTTATGTCTTTCATGACAATCATTCTCATCAATACACCATTTCATCCATGTTGTTAAACTTGATCCATCTAATTAATTTTTATCCATGCACAATTTCTCTATGTTATCAAATTTCATCCATATATGTTAGTCTCATACATATGTGTTAATGATCAATTTCAAATACATTTAAGGCTCATTTACATCCATGTCAAAATTCATGTGCATGTGGTTAATTGCACCTATGTGGTTAGGTTTATACATGCAAATTACAATTCATCCAACAAATTCTATCACACATTTATCCAACATATGACTTGATTCTTGTCATCACATTCTATCCCAATTAACCAATGCATCATTCTGGTCAGCATCATACATGAAACAATGTTTAAACTATTTGGTAAATGCCATTGTTGATATCATCTTTTCGTTCATCCATTTTCTCGAATCGTGTTTCTTCGACACCCTTTCTTCCTTCTTTTTCCTTCCCACTCCTCCATTTTTGCACTTACTTTTTCTGTCTGCCCTTTCGTCTCCCTTTTTCCCTTCTGCCCCTTGTTCTTTCCAGTGTTGGGCGGTTCTCACTTTTTTGTGAGAACTAGCCGATTCCAGCTCTTACATTATGTTATGAGAACTCGATCGGTTCCCTAATATATATATATATATATTTGGGCTAGTGAAAACCAACCAGGTTTTCAGGATTTTTATGTTTTCCAAATTCACCCAGTTCTCAAATAGGGCGATTCTTGCATATATGACAATAGTCGGTTCTCTTGACTAGTTCTCACAACCCAGTTCTCTATTTTTGGAAATAGATATTTAATTTAATAATTTTAATTCCTTTATTAATTAAAACATTTTTTACCTTAAAAATTTACTTTAAAATACATGAAAATTTGGGGAAAAAATTTATTCAAAATTGACAATTCAACTACTTCATTGCTTTCAAAAGCTCTTTCAAATTTCTATAACTCTTTTTCTAAATTAAGATCATTCTCAATAAAATTTGCCAAACTAGAAGGGGATTTATAACTTATCTTAGGATCATTGGGCCAATTTTTGCTCACAAAAATCAATTTATCTAATTTTTTTGATTTTAAACAGCATCTCCTAAAACTAGTAAGAATTCCAACTAATGAAAATGTTCTTTCTATCTCAATTTGAAAACCAACTATTTTAAAAATTTGTCTAACATAAAAACCAAATGTAGGAAACATGCTCTCATATTTTTCCCACCATTGCAGTGGACATTTAATGTCTTTAACATCCACTTGATAACGTTTAAAAATCAAAAGTTTTTTATTGATCAATTTCGTTGTTGGATCACTTGTGCTAGTTGTCATTTCAAAAATATCTTAACTCATGTCCTTTTCAACCTTTTCATCAACAACACCCCCTTCATATTCAACCGATGGATGCAAATGATAATAACATTTTAGAAACTTAGGAAATAAAGATTTTTTGTCATATTTTTCAACAATTGTCTTCCCTTGTTCATGACCAATAAGTGAGGACACAAGATGAAAAGTTTTAAATCTAGGTTCCAACATTAAAGAAAGCATATTATGGGCCTTCCTTTCCTCATATTTTTTTAAGAAGGAAATAAAAGAACCCAAAACCTGAATAACTTCCTTTTTTATGTTGGAGGCTAAACATGACAACTCATAAACAACATTTCCATCTTATTCCATTAAATTGTCAAAGGTTGCAAAATCAATTTCATCTCTAAATTTTAGACTCATGGATATGGCAAAATTTAGTGCATCACTTAATAACCAATGACCTTTACATTAGTTCAAAATACAAGCAGACATAACAAGGCCAAGAGAATGAACAATGATACAACAAATGTGCCATGTCAAAAGAAGTGGTACTCTTACATTCATTCTCATAGAATTCTGCCTGCTATAACATAATATAATTGTTTTTTTGAATTGCAAAGCCTCCTGGAATAAAATAATTTTGTTGGCAAATCTGCAACAACAAAAGAAAATGTTAGATTATGCACAATAGTAATTGAAAAAATGAAGAAAATGTTATGCAAAGTAAAAATTGACAAAAAATGTGCATATAAAAAAAATTTAAAAACTAAAAATTTACCTTGTTTTCATTGGAATATTCAATTTCCGAAGGGGAAGCCCTAAATTTAAACATGCCTTTTCCCATTTTTACTTACCCTTTCCAAAAAAATTTGGCCAAATTATGCATTTTTGCAAATCTCCTTGAGTAGATTTGATTGACACATATTGTAAGTTTTTGCAATTTTTTTCCTTTGTTATAGCATATTGGCAAACCTTGGAAAATGCATGCCCAAAATAAGTGCCCTAAAAACTTTCCTCCAAATCCAACATATCATAACTTAAATTGATTTTAAAGTTGTAGTCATAATGTTTAGATTAGATCCCTCATCCTTAACATAAGCAATTATTTTGCTCCTCAATGCATAACTATCAAACAATTCTGTCAACTTTTTAACCAAAATATGTCTAATAGTGTTTATTGGCTCAAAAACACCAAGAGTAATGTGCTTTGGCTACCAATTGTCTCTTAAAAAATTAATCACCAATGCAAAAATATCATGGCCATCTTTTGACATCCATAGATCAAAGCTTGTAGTTATAAAATGACATTTTACTAAAGCTAGTAAAAACATATAATTTTTTTTAAAAATTCCACTAATTCGGGCCATAATTCACTAGAAAATTGTTTTATGGAAGGAAAAACAGTTATGGGACACAAATGCATATTAAATCTTTTTAACCAACTACTTTCTACAAATTGTAAAAGAAGATGGTTTTTGACGATTAAAAGAGTCAAATCTTCCAAAAATTACTTTTGCACATGATATTCCTTAAAATGTTCTTTTGTAACAAAAAAACTAGATGTGGAATTAGAACAAACATTTGGTCTTTTTTTAGAAGGTTGTTTTTCATCTTCCCTCAAAGGACAATTAATTTCTTCTTCAAACTTTTTTTAAATATTAAGATGATCTAAGTTACATGTTTCTTTAATGCAAATATGTTATTAGATGAATTATATATGATTAATCCTTTCCTTGCTTGTGTTTTTGGATTTACATTTAATATTGGATCATTGTGACAAAGAATACACTACATAGTTTGAAGAGTTATTGCATTAATTTTTTCGTTATCATTAACACAATAAAATGCCCAACACAATGAATTTCTATTATTTCCTCTCCAAAATATTCTTTGCACATGTAATTTTATTTATTTATTTTATTCATTTCTAAATTCCCGCTTCTTTTTGTTTGATTGAAAATTGACCATATTTTCACGTTTTAAAAACATTTCATCTTCTATTTTTACTTCATTTATAAACACATCACATGTATTTTCATTTTCAAAAACTTGTTCCATTATTACTCATATTTGTGATTAAGATTTTATGTGTTTTGTGATTAAAAATTACTGCCTTAATGAGTAACAAAAAAAATAAACAAATGTATGATCTTATCAAAAAGTAAAAACTAAAGACTAAAAAAAAACTAACATTTACAAATAATTACAAAATGTTATTTATCAAAAACTAAAAAACAATTACAAACAATTACAAAATGCAATCTATCTTTTAAGATTTAAAAATATATATATTTGTATATTTCTCAAAAAAAGTTAGGGATTGGGGATTATGAGGTTGAAAAATGTATGGATTTTTTGGGTGAAAAAAATTATAATTTATTTTTTAATTTTAGAAAATCCTGAAAAAAAATCAATAAAAAATTAATTGCATAATGAAAAGAAGCAACACAAAATGGAAAA
>Ga0116227_10015985_pt1 | contig 10945 bp, 13 predicted proteins | sample S1TSphgellanicum_FD_89693 | JGI IMG/M metagenome (GOLD analysis project Ga0116227, IMG submission 89693) | Host-associated microbial communities from peat moss isolated from Minnesota, USA - S1T2_Fb - Sphagnum magellanicum MG | ecosystem: Host-associated > Plants > Peat moss > Unclassified...
TTGACCCCTGCAATCGCTCTCTGAAGTTTCGGGAGTCCACCGGGACTCCATCTCCCAAAGTGGGAGTTTGCCTTGGGAGTGTGAGGGTTCACTCCCTCACACTTTCTAACATTCCCGGGAGTATGTGATGTGACTCCCGGGCTTCCTCTTGCCTTAGCTTTTGGGCTACTTTTTGCCTTAGCTCCCGGGCTTCCCTTTGGCCCGCACCCTTGCAATTCCCTTTGCCTTGGTCGCGAGCCCAAAGCTAGGGTTGCGACAAACCACATCCAAAAGGAACTCTGGTTTGATCCCATCAATGCCTGCAGCTTTGTGTCGTTTTAGCTTTTTGAACGCTTGCTGTACTTCAACTAGTGTGATGTCAACATTCAACTATTCGTAATCAATACCATTGGGTGGAAAGGAGACCACCTGGGCTTGAATAGCGACACCTATCACAGCTCTTGCTGTGGCTGGTGCCGCCGGAGGCTGGAGCAGTTGTTGGAAGCCATCCCTGAGCGCTTCGCTGGTGATGCCATTGACACCTTCAGCGCGCTTGCGGTACTGCTTCCAGAATGCTACAGGATCTATTTTCGCTAAACCACATAGCTATTTAGCCTTGAGCACATCATAAACATGTTTCATCCTTTTGTACAACTGTTTCATTTGTTTAAGTCTGACCTGCCTATCTGGGTGCGCATGTGACAATTTAGCAAACTGGCTTTTGGTTCTGGCGACATTCTGTGTCAAACTAGGGTTTATGGTTATGCTTTATTGCTTTTCCTAACGCCACTTGTCTATTTCTAAACACTTCTTCTGTAGATTGTGTGATGCACTGTTGTAACAAATTGACTGTTGTTTGTATGTCAGATGCATCAAGTACATCTGGGCTTGCCTAGACACCGATGTTATGCTATACATTCCTGCTAAACTTGGCTGCTTTGGTAGTGTCATATTTGAAACGTGGTAGGTGTTTGATTGCCTTTTGTTGAACAGGATGGGGTTGCCACTACTGTGTGATTATAAGTACCAATGGTCTATGATTAGAGTGCGCATTTTTATGACCTGAGTACTTTTCATCACAGTTAACCTTTAAGCGTTTGACACCCTTTAATTGGTCAACTGTCGTAAGAAAATAGTCCATAGTGCTAAAACCTTTATTGGATAGGCATGTGTACACCCCTGATATGTTTCCTGGTGTGCGGCCATTGAGGATGAACAGCCTAGTAATTCTGCAGAGATCTAGGAACTCACGATGCCAGCTAGCCGTGACGGTGTCGTGGTTCTGGTGCTCCAGCATATCGTAGGGCAAGGTGTCTTCAATGGCCTGTGGCACTAGCAGCATATCTGCTAATTCACTGCAATCAATGAAGTCAGTGTTTGTGCATGTCCTTGCATTGAAATCCCTAGCAAGAAGCACACCGCCTAAGCTCATGGCTTCTCCAACCTCTTGGCATATGTGTTCAAACAGGCTGCTGTCCGCATATGGCAAGCCTTGTGGAGTAGCATATATTATGCACAGGAACAAAGGCCTTTGGAAAGCATTGCCCAAGTGAAGCCAAATCCTAGTCCCATCCTTTGCAGTCCTCCAAACAGCAGTATTATTTGCCAATGTTTCCCTGATTAGTACCGCAATGCCTCCACTGTGCTTTCGAATGACACCCTGTGGAATCACAGCCCTGGCAACATCAAAACAGCAGAACCCCGGTAAGACCAGGAATGTATCGCTCGGGAAGTGATGTGTTTCTGTCAAAGCAACAACATCAACATGTTGAAATAGGTCAAGCAGATGTTCATGTGTTTCTAGCTTTGTGATAGCGCCCCCATGGATGTTCCACAAGCACACGTGCAAGTCTCTCTGGCCCCCGCCCCCCTATGCAGTAGGAGAGTTTACGACTTTGTGGTTGATGTAGAGATTGGCCCCACGCCAGTAGACCCGTTCGCTAGCCTCTTTGGCCTCCTTGAAGGTGGCTCAAGCAGCTCGTTTCTGGGTCTGCTGAGCGGGAGTCAGGTCTTCGTCGAGCCCAAGCTGAGTGCCCTACAGGCCTTTGCGAGCCCGCAGCATCGTGAACTTGTCGTGTACCGAGCCCATGCACTCCTCCTCATCAAGAACTTCAAAAAGACACCAAGAACATGATATGAAGCATCCATGTTCGGTGGATTTCATAACTACAAAACAAAACAAAACAAACTTTGTTGTCATTTAAGGTTTATGGGCATCATTGAACTAGATGATTCCATTTAAAATTTTGATATGTAACATATCGCACAATTCACAAATGTTCACATCCTTCATGGCATGATGTGAATTATTGCTTCACACTACATTTGGAGTTGCAACATGGTTAATCATAAACCACCAATGTTAGGAAGGACTAAGGTTTTAAGAAAGGCCAAAAGGGGAGAAGGTGAGACCACCAAAGGTTTAGTTGCCAAGCCAACCTCAAGCCAACCCAACATCATGGAGGTGATATCTACATGGTTAGAGGCTTAAGTTATGAACATGGTAACCTAGGTGAAATCCAATACATTTGGTTCAGGGAAAATGAAGGATTGAAAAGACACCCCATCTTTTAATTGAAATGTCAACCAAAATATTTCGGGGAACCGAGTTTTCAGGTTCAATGGTTGCAAATGAGACTATGTTAGATGTGTTAGGAAAACATGATGATGGGAAACAAGTTAGGGTTTCCAAGTATATCAAAATGTTTTTGACATCCACATTGAATGAATGTTCAACAATCGGAACCATAAGGTGTTGATAAGAAATTGAACCTTTGACATGGTGAGGCACAACACCATGTCCGTCATCCATGGTCATTCGTGTTGACATCCATAGTTCCTAAACCTATGGAGGTGTTGACTTTTGATGGTGTGTTAGTTGCATCAAAAAAGGGGCTTAATTCCATTTTTGTAACCAAGGCATCAAGTAGCTTGTTGGGGGTGGCAAAAGGAGCGTACCAAACATTGTTGTATTTCATTGAAACATTTGTTACTCTTGGTTTTCAGTTGACAACCATGTTTTATTTAATGGTCACATTGTGCCAAGGTGGGGGAACATGATGGATGATGGTTATGTTAAAGGACCCTTTGGTATCAATTCAATTCTCCCACATATTCTCAAGGTCAAGCCAATAGAAGTGTCCAAGGTTCATTTTGAATTGTAGCATGTAGCTATGGCCAAGCTTCATGACCTTCTAACACAACCAACCATTGATAGAGTTGGTGTTATTCACGGTATGATGGTATTGCATAATGAAAAATGTGTGTTCCAATTGAAGGGGTGTTGACATAGCAATATCGACCCCATAAAGTTTTGTTGGATTCAAGCGCTCAATATCTAATGTTGGGCAAAGAGGCAATGGATGGGTCCAAGCATACTAAAGTATGCAAAAAAATTGAAGGCTTTTCAATAATTTAAAACTTGTAACCCAATTTCCTTATTATTTTTAGTTTTGATTTTATTTAAATGTAAATCACATTTTTTTTTAATATTCAATAATTGTTGCGTTGTAGGTTTATACATTACAAAACCACCTTAGACATGCACCCTTACTTGTCAAAAGCTTTTTGATTATCACAAGAGCCCAATGGGGGGCGGGGGGCCGCCGTTATATGTACCTTCCTTTTAATAGATACATTAGTGTGGCTTTGTGTGCATCATTGGCCCAAGTGTTAACAAGACTAGTAATTGATGCAAGTGTGAATAAAGACCTTAATAATAAAACCCAATTGTGAAAGAATATTTACTTCCAAACATTCTTTTTAATTTACAAAATATGCCTTATTATCATGTTATGAAAAATGGTTCCTAGAATGATCCAAAATTTTGCTAGATAATTAAAAAAACTTGTAGTCAAACTTTACATTATCCATATCCCATTGAACATGATTCAATAGCCATGTAGTTTTTGAACTTTTATATGAACAAGTTAATTGGCTACCAAAAACAACATATAATCTAAATGATCCAAATGATGTGTTGGAAAAATCATCTTTCAACATAGATGGTTTTTTTTTCCAAAATATGCTTATATATATATATAATTGTGTTACACAAAACAATCCATTTTACCTTATAGTTTGCAAACACTTGTCATTTAGGCAAGTTATACCTTCAATTCCTAAAATTGCTAATTCCAGTGACAATGGTTACATGAGAATTGCATGCTCTATTAGAAATGCCCAAACATTCTTTAAACCATTATTGGGTGGTTATCAGAAACAGGAACAGACCCAACACTGCTTTAAACTTGTCTTATTTATTACTTACCATTTCATCAGCCTACCATTTCTCAGTACAGTGGCGATGCTTGAGGTCTCCACCTTTTGCTGAAGGGCTTCTACGGTTCTGCTCACTCTGTCAGTTCCAAGCTCCAGCTCCACCAATTTATCACCCTTTTGTAGCTTGAATTTGCACCATCTGCGCAGTCAGATCTTCCTTATACCCTTGTATTTAACTTGGGTTCTTTATCAATGTGAAATGAAGTCAATGCCAGATTCTGGCCCCCACTGTGAAAGGGTTGGTGAGATTTAAAACCTTAGTGCAAACAAGAAACTACCTCAGGTAAAACCATTAGAGAAGACGTCTTTGAGATTGCACAGAGAAGTCCACAACAAAACTCTGAAGATAAAATAGTGTCACAGTTCTGCAAAACTTTTAACTAACACAACAAGAAGAGTGCAGTCAGAACTTTATGAGTGTTCACTCACAAAGCATCAGAGAATCACCTTCACCATGAAATTTTAGCAGTGACTAGCTGCCATCACTCCCACCACTGACATCCACCCAACTCTGGGAATGTTTAGAGTCATTTGGAGATGCAACAGAAACATTGCTCCAATTAGGGTTGCCAATATTATGCAGCCCTTGGCATATCATGATCACAGATGTGCACATGCTAATGATCATCTTCTTTTGCTGTGACACATGATCATCAACACCAAGAACATTTTCAGTAACAGAAAAAGTAAGACTGGGGATAGTCCTTGACCATACTCAGGCCCTACACCTTTCCATTCATTCCCAACATTGGGCACATCATGAGAAAGAAGATGTACAAACCACATTGTTCTCTTGCAAGCCACACTCAACAACAAACTACAATGCAATGTAATGACACTACTTCATTGGAAATACTTCCATGTCTTTTGTCACTTCAGCATTATGATTTGCAGTAACCGCACTAATGCCATCCTGTAAAGTACTATCTTCTAAAGTTTTCTCCAGTTGATATTGAGGAGGATCCTTAAAAAGCTTTTGTTTTTGCTGGAAATCTCCAAATCCTAACTCCTCACATTCTCAACCTGAGCATTAACTCAGACTGGGCCTCGTCACTAAAGAGTGCTAACCACAACCTTGTTGAATCTATTGTAACTCACCCTTTTGTATGGGAGCACAACATGAATTGCAGACAGTTTGGAAGCAAAAATTACTCACATCCTCCAAAGGTGAAATCGGGGACCAGTGACATGTTCTATACCAATTCTCTGAATCACAGACCCCACCTGCAAATTGTGTCTCCTTTCTCTTCCAGATAACCACTATGTAACAGAATTGGTGCAAAGATGAGAAGGCTGCCGGGAAAAGTGAGTGCTGAGTTCCAAGTATATCACTATTTTCCCTGGTCAGCCATTCTGCCTGGCCTGCCGCTTCAAGGCACGTTTCCACTTGCCATCCTGTTTTCGTACAAAGAAATCATCCTCACTAGCCTGCAAACCCAGAAAAGCACAACACAGTACAGTACAAATAAGCATGCAGCAACAGTGCCATGAGAGAGATTATCTCAAAAGCAAAAGAAACATGAGTAGAAAAACCATTTTTAATAGAAAGAGAAGTGAACAGCTGAGCTAGACCAAAGGAGTTACAGTACAAGAAGAATGATGAACTCCCACCAAGGAAAGGAATTGTACACTCTTTTGTGGCTTAAAACACCCATGTCTCCAACAGAAAATGACACTGTTTTTATTTGACTAGCTCCATACTTCCAGTACAATCGAAATTATAGAATTGCTCATCAAGTGCCAAACCTTGTTGGGAGCCATTGCATCTTGGTTTAACCTCGGTGTAGGCTGTGTAAGTCTCCTTGAGAGGGATCCCTGCTGCATTTTTGCAACCTCTGGCACAAGACATTCCACAGAAGCTTGCAGTTCTGACTGACTTGGAACAGATGGTGACCAGACAGGAACTGCCCCACCCTCACTTTCCGCACTCCCACCAACTCCAGACTCAGCTGTGCAATTGAAATCTGAATTGAGTCTTGGTACAGCAGCCTGGCCAGACTGAGATCTGTCTACAAAATCATGGGCATGATCTTCAAGAGCATTTGACAGCCCAGCCATAGACAAACCTGCCGAAGGAGATGGAGCAGGTGGCGGCAATGTGGTTGTGACTTCCTCCATGTCCTCTTCAATAAGCGTGCTTTGGTGCAGGATGGATGCAGAAGCCTGCAGTTGAGATGTAGAAGGTAGATCTGGCACAAGCCTGTCTCTAAGGAGGCTCCTTGAATCAGATGGCAACTGTCTAACAAGAACTGTATGTACATCCATCCTTTCATGGAAAGGGCCTCCTGTACCCGGAACTTCAGTGGTTTCCCCAAGGCCCTCTTCCACACCATTTGCCAGGGAAGCTTTCAAGGCTGCCTCTCTTTCCCACATCTGTGCAAGTGAAGCTTGAAGCCTCTCCCGGGCAACATCGATTTCGACTATAGGCCTGGGATAATTTGTTCCTAACTCAACCCCAGCGGCTCGAAGAGCAGTGAGAGGAGCATCCCATGGATGATGTATCCACTCAATTGGTAATCGAGAAAGCTCTGGCAACCACCGTCGCACATATTCACCATCTGGATCAAACCTATATCCTTCAAGCTGATGCACCATCAAGTAACCATATCAGTATGCTGGCAGTAAACAATGATCGTAAAGCAACAAAAGACTGCAAACTGAATCAGATAGATAGCTTGAACATGCAGGCCCTTGTATAACAACTGCCATTTCTCACAGCAGCATCAAGTGCAAAATTATATGGAAACAATAATACCTGAGGATTATCCATTCGATCCAATTCATGACCATCCGGCAAACTGCCAGATATATATTGCCAACCAAGGACATCACATTCTAAGTCTGCATCCAAAAGGGTGTCCCAGAAGTATTTCATTCCCCACCTCCAAGGCAGCTGCAAAAACTTAACACAAAAGCTCGAAACTATGACTCGTATTCTGTTGTGCAACCAACCAGTTGCCCAGAGCTCTCGCATTCCAGCATCCACTAATGGATACCCTGTACGCCCTTGTCTCCATGCCTTGAAATAACCCTCATCCGCACGCCATGGAAATGACTTCAAGTTGGCAAGCAGTGATCTCTCATGTGTGAAAGGGAAATGGAAACTCAGGTACCTAGAGTACTCTCTCAGCCCAATCGACCTAAAAAACAAGGTCACATTCTGCTCCCCCACAGTGCTACCCTCCCTGGTCCATGCAACTTGTTTAGAGCGAACCTCATAAAAAAGCTTCCGCACACTCAACTCCCCAAAATGCAGGTAAGGTGACAGGAGTGATGTGGTCACACCATCTACTTTCTGCCTGTTGGTAGCATACTCAAGCAAAGGGCCTTGAATAAAGGCTTCCAATGACTTGTTGGCATAACTCCACCCAGGACACCATGCACGTGCTAAAAGGGCATTGCTACTTTTCTCAGACGAGTCTTCAAGACCCAGTTCCTCAGCTGAGCAACTCAAGATTTCACCTGGAAAATGAGGCTGTTTGTGTCAGTCTGGCCATCAATATGCGTGTTATATGCATTCACCATCAATAAGTAATCATATTCCAACCAGGAAACTAGATAATCACAGCAACAGGGAAAAAAAAAACAACAAACTTGGAAAAAGAAGATAGGAACAGATGGCAAATGCACACTTGCTTCATGCAAAGAGCACATAACTCATCTCATTTCAACCAAACTCAAAGTCAGAAAAAAACTCCCAGAAAGGTCGTACATTTCATTCCTCTCAATTGCCTTGGTGGTAAAAGCGGAGCTTCAGGCTCATACGGCATATGAAGACATTTCTCCCAGTATGCATCAAAAGTAGTAAATGCTTGTCCTTTATGATCATAAACTTCCCAAGGCTCGTTCAGTAAATCTCCATTCCACGAATGAACCGAAACTCCATGCTCAACCAATCCTTGTTTTACACTATGATCCCTGACAAGGGACACTGGATCTGCAGACCCAAAAACCCAATGGGAAAGCTCCCTTCACTTCCGACCATAATACAAGCTCCCAACACCAAAGCCAAAGTACTACTGCTAAGTCCAAGAACATTTTTCAATTCTATATGGAAGCATAGAGCAGCAGCATAATCAGAATTCCCCTCAAGCAAGCACCATCCTGTACAGTGTGATTAGAATTACACTGTACCATAGTTGCAAATGCAAGCACAACTGGAGATGTAAATTTGCAAGAATGGCTAGAGAGCATTTGTGTCCTCTAGATATTGTCATCTTCTTTGACATGATGCTAAGCTTTGTGTGAGAGGGGACACACATACATACCCATGAACTTGAGGAGAAATCTCCACAACAGCAAGATGGATATTCACATACAGAAAACAATGCTGAACATTCCCCAAACAAAGTGATAACACAAAGAGTGCTTTGTGAAGCAGTAAGAACTTTGACAGGTTCTTTTACCTCCTCACCTACAGTGCTTGCATTGATCATGCAAGAAAGATTTGGTTCTTTTTACCTCAGCTGTGAGAACCATTGGTTTTGCAATACACTAGGGTATGTGAAATCACATAAGAGAGGAGAGGAAGAATCTCTGAAGGATTGTTTGTAAGGACACTCACTCACCATAGAGATGATTGAAGAACACTTGTGTAGCTCCAGTTGCTTCAACGATCTCCAGCAGCACACTGAGCGTGTTGCGTGTCTTTCTCATGATCAGAGGACATCCTAAATTCCTCAGGGACATGTCTAGATGCAACAAACTTTGCTTGAGCCACCATCTCGAGAACCGGCCGGGATGGAACTGGCCGTCCTCCGTTGGACACCAGATGAACACAGGGATCACGGATCCTATTCTTGCGGCTGCAATCAGAGCTGGATTGTCCTCCAGCCGGAGATCTCTTCTAAACCAAACTATGGAACATGCTGCCATCCTCTCAGAGCTCTCTCTCACTCTCTTTCTCTCTCTCTCTCTCTATGTCGCAGAAACCAACATCATGTTGCAACAACAGTTCTCTTCTCGCTTGAACTCGAATGGAATGCCGTGAAGCTCTCAAAACCCTAGGTCTCGTTTTTGTGCTGCAATCGTGGAAATATCTCACCTCTCTCTGTAACCTACGCTGCTCTTTCTCGAACGGGATCTTCTTTGTGCGCTTCCTTCCTCAAACAGCCGACCTCGATCTGACGCTCCTCTCCGTTTTGTTCTGTTTTCTTAAGGCTGGTAATGAGCTTTTCTTTCAATATCTAAGCGTTTGGATATGGCAGCTTGTTCTGCAGCGAGCAAGTCTAGCAAAGTTCCGTCCTCCTTCCGGCAGCCGTCCATGGCCCTATAGTACTACTGTGTCTAAGGAGAGAGCTAAGCTCCCTGAAGGAAAGAAACAAGCAATTCCTGTAGAACAAGACTTGAACTAACACCCGTGAAGTCCAGGCAGCTCGATGAGAGATCCTCTGCACTATCTATTACCACGAAAAACAATGACAGAGAACCCTACCGAATCATCATCAGAAACAAAACATGGGGAACGGCCGGTCAGAAAACCAGTCAATAACCAACACATCACCACTACAAGCTGCAAAGCAGACACAGTAGAGACACAGAGACAGACACAGACAGAGAGTCAGCCATTCATGACTGCACCATGATAAACGACCCCCTTCCCCCCCCAACCCACATCCCCTACCCCCGGAACAAAAAACAAAAACAGAAAACTGATCGAAATGAGTAGGTAACAAAATACTTGAAAATCACCAATCCCCCGCAACTTCGAACAGAATTTGAGATAAAATTTTCTGATGAGTGATGGCCACAAAGAGCAGGAGCAGCAGTGGCAAACAGTCTGTCGCTGCCATCGCGGAAACGCGGGGAAGGAACCCTGGTGCGTGCAGCATTGAGAGGTGCGAGGTGGGTTAGTGTAAACCAAGACGGGCTGGACTTGGTTAGTAGAGTAAACCAAGACGGGTTAGACTTCACGAGTGTGAACCAAGACGGGCTAGACTTGTTACTAGCATAAACCAAGACGGGTTAGATGTGGTGCGTATAAAACAAGACGGGTTAGTAAATCGAATTAGTGAGTGAGTACTTGATTTGTGAGAGAGTAAGTAGTGACCCGTGTATTAGTTAGTGACTGCCATCTGCAATTTCGCCAGAACAGTAACTTAGCCCCCCCTTTTTTTTCAGCAGGCTTTATGTGTAGCCAAAAAGAGAAATTAAAAATTAAAAGTACTAAAATAAAAAATTATAAAAAATTTAAATAGCCATAAATTAGAAAAAAAAATCGCCAGATTTCTAATACGTGGTTCAAAGCAGGGTAGTCCAAAATATAGAAAGATATTAATTTTTTTGTAAATTTTCAAAATTTTCATATTTATCTCGCATCCAAATTTGGCTAAATCTTCCCTACTGATGATCGCCACTTTGGCTGTATCACAAAATAGACACCCGGCCCAGAAGTTGGAGGAGGCGGAATCCGGACCTTGCGTATCTCTCCACGTGTCAACATCTCTGTGGTGAACCACCAATTGCAGCACGAGATCCCTCTAACTTTCTGACCAATGGGGACGCAGAGTGTCCATCCCTCTTTTACTTAAAAGGGTTTCCTTACACACTACTTACCTTCTTACTCGCCCTTTTTCTTTTTTGTTTTTCTTGGGCGGTGTGAGGAGGGGGGGGGGGGGGGGGGGGGGCTGAGCATTATTCTCTTAAAAAATTTTTTTTAAAAAACAAAATCTTCCATAACAAAAAA
>Ga0116227_10015986_pt1 | contig 10945 bp, 11 predicted proteins | sample S1TSphgellanicum_FD_89693 | JGI IMG/M metagenome (GOLD analysis project Ga0116227, IMG submission 89693) | Host-associated microbial communities from peat moss isolated from Minnesota, USA - S1T2_Fb - Sphagnum magellanicum MG | ecosystem: Host-associated > Plants > Peat moss > Unclassified...
AAACAATTCTCATCAAATTCCTCTTGTTCCCATCAATAACCCATCAAAATCCTTTTGTTCCCATCAAGTTCCCAAACAATTCTCATCAAATTCCTCTTGTTCCCATCAATAACCCATCAAAATTCTTTTGTTCCCATCAAGTTCCCAAACAATTCCAAACAAAACCTCTTGTTCCCATCAGTAACCCATCAAATTCCTTTTGTTCCCATCAACTTCCCATCAACTCCCTTTTGTTCCCAACACTAAACCCACACAAAGCTCTAAACTGTGTGAGAGATTGGGGCAGAGTGCTAAACGGAGGGCCGCAGTTCCTGGGCAGGCCGGAAGAGGAGCTACAGTGGCAGGCAGACGTCTGCCGGGTGGAGCCAAGCAGAAAGTCGAGATTTTCTGCCTTGCCAGGTTTTGTGGAAGATCGCGGGCAGATCTACTTCTCGCGAGCAGTCGGCCGCGCGTCTTCCTTCGTGTGCGTGGGTTAGAGATGGAAAGCTGGTAACCTTAACCCTAAGTTGGAAGCCCTCAAGAACGAGAGGAAGAGAGAGAGATCGAAAGTTGGTAACCCTAACCCTAAGTTGCAAGCCCTCAAGAACGTGTTATGAATGTAAGCTTCTCTTGTCTTCAAGATTTTGGAGATCCCCCAAAGTTTCTCGCATGTTTCTTTCATGCTAGAGGTCTTTCCCTTTGCACAGATTTTTTTTCACATGGGAGCAAGTGTACTAGTGGTGGCATCAGGTTCACTTTTTTCGATAAAAACTCCGTCCGTATCGCGAGGAACTCCCCTCCTTGGGATTGGAACCTTGGCTTGTGGGCGGAGATGGTGTTCACGCATTGTAACACTAGTGCTCGTCAGGAAGATGCATTCTCGACTGGTTGGCGGGGTTGAATACACAAGCTTCACTACTACCTTGTCGCAATCCCAACTCTTGAATGGAGAAAATCCAAGTTCTGGGTTTGGAAGGCTAGGGCTTCGGAGGAGCAAGGAGATGATGTTGGTGATGATGATGATGATGATCAAGGCCGAACCTAACAAGCAAAGAGGATTGAGGAAAACAGGAGAGCTTTTTAACGAGCACGGAGGTTTCTTTGTGGAGGAGGAGGTGGAGGCTGCTGCTGCTGCTGATGATGATGATGATGATGAGAGGAGACTGGATGGCAGCGACGAAAGAAGTGGAAACCTAGTTTCTGGTTTCTGGTTTGGTCCTCATCCCGACGATGGTTGGGGTTACGTGAACGCTCTGTTTCCTTGATTGTGGTCAGTCACATTCTTCTCTCCTTTCCTCCTTGAGATTGTGATGCGTTCAATCACGTTTTTTTTTTGGCTCCCAGTTATTGGTTTTTCAATTGAGTCCTAGTGACATGCTTCTGGTTTTCAGATGTGAACTGGATGCAATTGGAGTGATTGCTATGGATAATTTCAGAGGTGGACTGCACAACGTTCTTTCTCCCTGGGGTTTAGGTCTTTAATACAGTGGCTAAGGAATCATTAGCTCTAAAACCCTAAATACTAATGATCTTAACATGGTTCTTTCTGTAACTTAGAATCCTAGTCCCAAAACCCTAAATTCATTGTATACACCCTACACTCAGGAGTACTCAATAGGAGTTGCTTGTGTTGCACATCATTCTGGTGCTCACCTGAACTGATTTTTCCATTTTTGTGTGTTCTATGCCCTATGGTAGTATGTTTATCTTCTGTTTTGCATACCAGAATTTAAAGATTGGGGCAGGTTCACACATTACTCTCCTGGAATCAATGTTTTTTTAGAAATCTCCTGCTGCAAAAGAGTGTGAAAAGTTGTTTTTCCCATGGTTAAGTTTGATGGAGGGATGTTGTTTGCACAGGTTGCTCAACTACAAAAGATGGTAGTCCTACCAATCCATATTTTTTCCTGGCAATCTTGCCAAAAAGAGATTGTGGCTTGTGTAGCATGAGATGGGGTTGCAAGTTGCAACTCTTTCAAAGGTTGAGAAATGTTCAGACCTGGTTTCTGGGTCTGTTCTCATCTCCAGTAGTTAGGTTGTACCATCAAGAGCACAAAATGTTGAAACTGAAGGTTATTGACAAGATCAAATAACTGCCCAACACTGGTTGAAAGCTGGATTTGTACATAATTTGAGAACTCTTTGTATCCTGTTATTGGTAGAACACTAAAACTCCATGTTGGAGACAGTTTGAGCTGAATGTTGGGGGTGAAAAAGAGTGTGAGTCTTTTAACTTTTTGAATTATTTTTTCTCTTGGTTAATGTGATGAAGGATTGGAACAAGTAATATAATAGCTTACCTAGCTATGATAGAAATTCACAATTGGCAAGCTTTGAAACTCTTTTGTATTAATTCTCTTTCAGGGGAATTGGAAACTGTTTCAACAGGTCTAACATGGGGGACATGAGATGGGACATCTCAAGTTCAAGCATGAAATACACGACATGGTAGACATTCATCAGGGCACAGAAACAAAAAGTTTGATGTCAAGTTTTGCATGACCAGCATGATTGAGAACCTTTCCTATTGTGTAAAAGGCTATACAATCTCCATGAAGACCTCATTGGATTCTTCTTTTAGTGCAATTGGAGGGCATGGTCCTCACTGAAAAATGGAATGTGCGCTCCAAGTTCAAATAATATCTAGTGGCTCCAGTTTATCTAGGCCACAACCACCATATTCAGAAATTCTATATGGTACATTTGCTAAGGAATTAGGCCACAGTGAACCACCATCTACTGGATGCCTGGTATTACTCAGTTGTGTATGAACCTCTACTGAGTTAATATTTGGTTTCACCTTGGTAAGCAATTTTGTAGGAAATGGGTAACACAAAAGGTGACTACTAGGTAAGAATATGGTTTATACATAGGTAAGGGCTGTTTTTACTATCTACTTATTAACAACCTGCCTGTGGGTTGTTAGTAAATAGGTAGTTAAAAAAAAAGCAACTGAGCTAACCACCATAGTTAACTTGGGAACTGGAACCCAACAGAAAACTGGCCACCAATTCATTCAATTCACCACTTGGCCTTGCCAAATCTCTTGCATTCATCGTTAGTACACCCATAAGACTTGGAGCTGAATTTTGATCCAACAAAACCATGCTTCCTAATTCCAAAACCATGATTCCACCAATTGGATTGGTTTTTTCATGAACAAATGTCGCCATTTTGGGTAGTGGGCACAAAAGAGATATCATGAAAAGGGTTTCTCATTAACTCAAATGTAGTAACAAACTAGAATAGCTCAAAAGGTTTTCATTTGACTCCTCTCTCATTAAAGTGTTTGAACACCTTTTGCATCCAAAGTTTTTTAATATTTTTGAAAGACCTTTAACTTGTAAATAAGCCTTTTTTCAATAATTTTTTATGCCATCACACTAATACCCATAGCCACCATCACCTTAATAGTTTATTTAAGAAGTTCAGTTCTTATAACTTCAATCTTAGTTGTGAAGTTTATGGTCAATTAACATTTCGTCATTTTTAAAGCTTTAATGTGACCAACAACAATCGGTTCCCTTTCCAACAACACCTTAAGGAACTTGTGATCTTTTACTAACCCCAACACAAGTGTGTTTTCCTCTTTTTAAACAATTTATTGAATAACAAATGATTTGACTTTAAGATTTCATCACGGAACATTTACACCATTATATCATTTTTAACATATTTTTTAACATAATACTTAAAACCCATTGTGCCCAAATTTTATCATGTTTTAACCATGGGGTGGATGCATAATTTATAGTTTGACTAGTCTTCCCAACTTTTTGAATATTTTTCTTAGTTTTTTCCACAACAATCTTGATGTGGTTATGTGACTAAGACTACCACATCCTTCAAATATATGCCTCCCTTTATGTGTGTGCACATATCCCATTTATCTTATGGGTATCCACCTTTTGTATTGTGCCCATGGCAACAAATGCATGGGGACCCATGGTGTGATTTAAAACAATTTTATTATTATTGTGCAAAATGCTAACTTTCACATTAAATAAGAACAATTACATGTGCTTCCCTCAACCTCGTTCAATTCTTAGTATCAACAAATTAATGTTGTGCTCACCAAAAATGAAATTCACATCTTAGTTAACATTGTCATAACTAACTTAACATTTATGAAATTATTTTTTGATGTTGCACAACTCAAAAAAAATTCACTTCCAACACAATTCAAACCAAAGAAAGAAGCTATTGTGATTGACACCTCACTAATCAATTCTTCCTTCTAATAATTGAAATATTTGAATGTTTACACAAACAAGCTCATGTGTTCTTACATGATTATACCAATGCCATTTGGAGCCTCAAAAAGCCAAAAAGCTTTCCCCTTTCTACCTTGTTACTTTTTCTTAGTTTCAAAAGATGCAAATATCTTCCATCTTAAATTGAACAATAAACCTAATTTCTTCCCAATTTCCACCCCTTCAAAATACACCCCATTACCACAACCAACCTATTCCAAATAATCAATTGTTGAGACGAGGATTTTTTGACATCTAATTTGTGGTAACTTCATGTCCTTTAAATTTTCCCTTAGTTTTAAATATATTTGTTCATTTTTTGAATCATTGGTGTGTTTATAAATAAAGGTTTGCACAGTTTTGACTTTGAACCTACCCTTTTTCATGTAGCCTATGTGTTGCTCTTTTCTTTCCCCCTCTTCTTTCAATTTTTAACTTCATAAAAGTTACAATTTTTTTCCTAAAAACATTTATACATTATTTAAAATAAAATCTAAATGTTTTGTTTTCTTAAGTTTTGAAAATAGCAAAAAGTTCATCACAAAAAAAATCACTCCAAGTATTTATTTCTTTTCCCATTTCTAACTTAGCATCATTAGTGAGTATCCCAAGAATGCTTTAGCATTAAATGGCAACAAATTTCCTAAAATCCTAGTCTAAATGTGGCAAAAAAATTCGCATTTTTGTTTTGTTTTTCTGACTGGTGTAAATTTGACTGCCTAGTGTAAATTCGACTAATTTTGCTAATTTTCGGGGGAAAAATAATCGCCAAAGGTTTTATATAAAAAAATTGAAATTTTTTTTCAAAAAATCCTGATCCTTATGGTAGCCTTACAAACAAAGGGGTGAGCTTTTAGGGTTAGAGGAGCTGCTTGGGAAAAACCTTCTTGCGGAGAGGGAGAAAGGGAGCGGCAGAGGAGATTTCGGGGCGAGCAGACAAGAACAATAACAGAGATTGGACAGAGGATCGACCATGGGCGTTCCAACGGAGGTTTGTAGCCGATGCCGTAGTTAGTAGCAGCAGAGAATTTGAGGTTTTCTTTCAAAAAACAATTTGGTTGTTTTGTTTTTGTTTTTTTTTAATTTTGTTTGGTGCAAGCTAATGCTCCGATGGAAGAGTTTTGAAGAGAGTGTTGTGGCGATGGGGTTGGTTGGTGTAGGTGGAGGAACTAGCATGGCTGGTGAAAGACAACTTACACACCAAGCATCTGGTGCTCTCTGTTGAAGAACTCTTCCTCGAGTTTCTGGAGCCGTCTTATGAGTATGTACCTGTTTTTTTCTAGGGTTTTCTGCAGAGCCGTCTTATGAGTACCTAGGTGCCCGTTTCTGGGGTTTTTTGTGGCAAAACTAAAGAGTGGAAGGGGTGATTTTCTTTTAATATTTTTTGCCTTCTAGAGGCGCAGTGGTTTCAGTTTGATTATCTTATTGTTGCTGTAAGGATGAGCTTCAATCTGATATGGACTTTTATTTGGTCAAAGAACTCTGATACAACATTCAGGGAAGCTTCGATTCACCCATAAGAGGCTGGGATGTTTCTTTGGTTCATCTGAGACGAAATTGATGATGTAGAGTAGATCATGTGGAAATAAATAGGTGAAAACTTGAGAGAAGGTGGGAGAAGACATGTATTCCGGTTTCTTTGTCAACCCTATCCATGTTCAATTCCATGGAGGATTCTAAGGCAAGCTTCCCCAATGGTGCAGAGGGGAGCCTTCACTGGTATTGGAGCCTATGCTGTCCTATGAGCGGATGCTTCTGCATCGCTTGGCTGACTGTTTCAGGTGTGTTTGTGTTTGTGTGTCTCTCTCTCTAACTGCTATATCTTACATGGGCTGAAGGAATGCAACTGCTTATGATTCACAGGCTTTTTCATGTTCTCTGTATCTCATCTCATGGTCCACCTCAGGTCTCAGAATGGGAAGATGAAACTAAGTGGAAGGGAAGTCAGGCTTTTTGCTGCTTATATTGATGCAAGGTCTAGGAAACTTTCATTCTCATCCATGGCTATATTCCCTCCTGGTTCCGTACCCTGCCTGGATTTGCTAAACAGTGTAGGATTTTAGGTATGTTGATTACTTTGGTTTTTTTTTCCCCCCTTAAGAACTGGATGAGGACCTGCAGATTGGTGCATGAGTCAGTGGGTGAAGGAGACCAACGGCATCTCATCATTGAAAGATCCAAAGACTCAATCATGTATGTATTCTCACTATGCCTCTTGAGTGCCTCCTGACATCATGACTGAGTTTTCCCGTTGCTAACAGAAATTTGACAGAATCTCATGATGCAGACCTTTTGTAATTGTTTGCCCTAAGTTTTGAGCAGATGGTCATACACTTATCTAGACCTAGGATCAGAAGTCCATGGGGTTACTGGCAGCAAGCTACTGCCATTCATGACAAGGGTGATGGTCTTACACTTTGTGAGTGACACTCACAATGTTAAGACCATGCCCATTCTTTGTGTTTGTTATGGTTTGGCTGGAACTGACACAACATTGTTTTTGGTGACCTTGCATCTCTTTCTGGAGTTTTCTCTGCAGTTACATTGATATTTACATTTCTGGTTTGAAATACCAGAGCAACTCATCTTGAGTTTGTAGGGATTTATCAGTTGTCAGAAGCTTGCTTTTGCAGGTCCCTCTGTTCTTGATTGAGGAATTTTCTTGCTGTAGGAGGATCTCACACTGAGGCTTTTTTAGTATTTGCATCTGACCTATTCTTGCTTGCATGTTTTCTTCAGACCCACCATGCTGGTGAGTGATGTGTTGGTGGGTTGCTATGGAGAGACACAACATGTGCCTTCAAGTCCACAGCTTCTGATACGCAGTGTAGATACATCAGGTCTGTCTTCAATGTTATTGTTTTAGGTACCTTGCAGACTGCAAATGTATAAATTCCATGTACTTGAATGGCCTCTCAGTTGGACAAAATGTTGTCAACATGTGGAGCCATGTTAGACTGCTTTTTTCATGGTATAGATTGAATTGATATAGTTGTGGAAGGTTTGGGAAGGTACTGTTTCCTAGCCCAAGGAATTGTGTGAAATTGAATTCTGTTTCTTGTCATTGTATATAGGAACTAGATTGTTGGCCAGCTGTAGTGGGAAACAAAAGTTGCAAATTTTTCTACTGCCCCCTCCCATTCTCTGCACATTAGGGTAATTGTTTGAGAATCCAAATGACCGAGGATCTTTATTTTTCTCTAGGGTTTGAATCAAGCTGCTCTTGTAAGACTCTTGAGAGAAAAAGATGCCATTGTCTGTGCTAATGTAGTAGTATTCTCCAGTTCTCTTTCTTCCCTTCCCATATTGAGGTGCCATTCAACTGCTTGTACATGTCAGATGAGCAAAAGGGTCAACAGTCTTCTCTGCATCCAGGCTTGACCTTGGAAGAAAGAGAGGCAGCATACCAAGCAGCTCGTGAGCGTATATTTGCAGATTCTTCAGTTGGCCCAGAGCTGGAACAGACCGGGGTGCAAAGGGTTCGGCCTGTGCCAGTTGTGGCTCGTCGGATGATTGCTCATGCTCTAGGCAAATCAAGTTTTCTGAGCTGCAGCCCTTCACAAAAACAAGAGGTCTCTCTTTTAACAGGCAGAATATCTCATGGCACATTTGTCCAATTTGGTATCTTATTCTGCGAGGGAGAGTGAATTAATGTGACAATTTTTTCCTGTTTATTGTTTTAGAGTGTCCATATTCTTGCAATTTTTTAGGACTCCAGATCTAAAATTGAAGGTTCTCAACCTCTTGGAGAACTTGAGGAATGCCAGAAACTTTTTTCCTGAATGATGATACTATGACATGTTTTAGTAGCTTTGTCTTTTGTGTAATAGCCAACATCATGATGGAGTCTTCCTGTTGCTTCTGGAATTGTGACCAAAACTCTGAACTCGTATATTTTTTTGGCTGAAGTTTTGGGTAGATCATTATATTCTTATCTACAGTCACTGCAGGAGTTGATGAAGTCAGGAGGGAGTTATGGCAGCTAGTCACTGCTATTCATACTGAGGGTGATGGTCCGATACCTTGTGAGTGACACTCCTATGGTTATGACTGCACACGTTCTTGTCATGATAGTTCTGGTTTTTCTAGAACTGACATGTAAGTATTATTGTGGCGTTTTCTCTGTTATGTCATAAGTACGCTCTTTCTTTGTCTGACTCCTTTGTGCTTGCAATGTGAAGACAAACAGTGGAATTCCTACACCAAAAGAGATAGAAACACAGGTACCTGGTAAAGCTGCCAAGCGTATGTTCACTCAAGCATTGGGATTTCCAATCTTGAACCCTTCTACACGTGGGCCAAGTCGGCAGGCAAGCAGCATCAAACAACACTCATCAGTGTCTGAAGCTAGCACCTCTGGGCAGGTTGGTCACAGAAAGGCTGAAGCTAGAGGTGTCATAGACAATGGAAAGGGTAATGACGTAAGCAACTGTTTATCTGAAGGTGAAGAAGATTGGCAGTCCTGTGAAGCATCAGACAGTACTTTTGATACATTTTCTCCAATTGGAGCTGATTCTTGGTATCTCTCTCTCTCTCTCTCTCTCTCTCTCTCTAAATACTCAAGATAGTTGGACTAGTGTGAGTTCTTAATTTTTGTGGAGATATTTTGGGCAGTGTGATAAATGCATTTTGATCAGCCAGCAGTTTCTACTTCCATTTCTCCAAGTTTACTGTGTTGTTGATCTCTGACCTCAGCAGAAGAGTACCATTTGTAGACAACATGAATGTTTTCTTTGACCCAACATGCAAAAATAGGTAAGGAATTTCAAGCAAAATTTCCAGAAACAGAGGTAGAAACTTTACAGCATAATTTCTTTTGAGATTTACTGCTTCCTCTTGTTTGATCGGCAGGAGTGTTGAACCAACCCTGACAAAGGTAGTGCGCAGTGAGCAACCAGGCAGAGTAGCTTGTAGAATATTTTCCCAGGCGCTTGGTCTCCCAAATCAGAGTTCTTCTTCAGTATCAGTGGAGGATGATTGTCATTCCAGCACAGTGAAAGATGCCTCCAGCTGCAAAGCTGGTCCTGTTGGCAGCAATGACGATGCCCAAGGCAAGGAAGCATTATGTTGCACAGTTTCTAGGAATGGTGGTGATTATGAGTTACATTGGCTTAGTGAATTTGAAAGTTGTGTAAGGTTAGGAAATAGTGGGGTTGATGCTTTGTCTGGGAGGGTAAATAGAAGGGCTGAAGGCTCAGGAAACAAATTGAGTTGTTGCATTTCAGTCGAACAGAGCAATCATCCAAAAGGGCGTTCCAACAGACGCAAGCCTGGAAGTTCCAGAAGACTGAAGGGCCAGGTCTTTCAAGAAGACCAAGAAACTGGCGAGCTTTTTTTTCTTGGCATCTGAATTCCCATGTGGAATAACAGGACAAAGAAATGAAGCTTCATATCCCAGTGTCAATAAATTTGGATTGCATCTCATTGGGGGGCTCTCTTGCAATCTTGTGTTCCAAGAGGTGGACCTGTTCCACACTTTTGCTTTTGCAGTCATTATGCCTTCTCGTGTTTTGCAGTCATATTGGTAGCACACTTGGTTCCAAGGCTATAGTATTTAGACCCTTTTGTTCCAAGTCATTAAATCTGCAGACAAGGCTGAGCAGAGATGGATGGTCTTGAAAATTGTGGATTGTATGAAGTGGCTTGCTTGGTTCACCACATTTTCAGCATTCTATGGATCATCTCCATCCATGGTGAACTGTTTTCATTCTTTCATTCAAGCTCATCAGAAGTGATCATTTTATGTAACCAAAAATTGGTGCCTAATCCATTTGAAATGTCATACATGTATGTTGACAGCTGATGAAGTCAGTGCTAACAATGAGTACAAGGGATACAAGCAACTAGACAGTGGACAAAGAAATTGAATGGAGGTCTTCAACCCTAAACCCTAAAACCCACCGTTCAATACCTTGTTGCAATACGAATGATGAGGATGTTTTCCAACCCTTCCTCTTTTTTTCTCTCACACCTCCTTGTTATTCTACAAAAGTAAATTACTGCATTGATATATCTCTCTCTTTGATAGTACCTTTGTTTATCATCTTTCGTTTTGTCTCCCTACGTTTTTTAGTTGCATGTGAGTTTCTTTTTTGTTTAATTCCATACCTATGTGTGACATGTTTTGTAATGTTTCATGTTCTTCTTTGCCTTGCTCATTGCCCATGCTTCTCATTTTGTAATTATTCTCTTCATGCCACAACATTTTCTTTCATTTATATCTTGCATGCACTCCCATATTTCCTATTCATTCTCCAATACTCCTTGTTGCCCTTTTAACTGTTGTGGTTGTTTTTACTATATTTGTGACTCTATAACCTTTTTGAAATTTCTTTTCAATTGTTTATATATCCTTCTTCCCCTTTAGTTTGGATTGCAATTCACTTCTTCAAGGTTGATTCATAATTGAATACATGGAGTTGGAAAATAGTGACAACTTGTTCAATCCCCTTTTGGATTTAGACTATTTGAGATGTAATGTTATCATAAAAATACAATCCAGGTTTTGGTGGAGAGAGAGAGAGAGAGAGAGATCTTCTTGCTTTTTGATGCCACATAGTCCTGGATTGCACAACTAGCTACTAGTTTTATTTGATGGTGGTTGTTGGGGGGGGGGGGGTTCTTTTCTTTTCCTTTGGCCCTTGCACCGGGTTACGGGCAATTTTTTGAATGTTCTTCTCCCTACAAGTAGGTGCAAGATCCCTCCCCCCTTT
>Ga0116227_10015989_pt1 | contig 10944 bp, 8 predicted proteins | sample S1TSphgellanicum_FD_89693 | JGI IMG/M metagenome (GOLD analysis project Ga0116227, IMG submission 89693) | Host-associated microbial communities from peat moss isolated from Minnesota, USA - S1T2_Fb - Sphagnum magellanicum MG | ecosystem: Host-associated > Plants > Peat moss > Unclassified...
TAAAGGGTGGGGGGGGGGGGGGGCTCTATAGGGGTAATGAACTCCAACACTTGAAATGGCATGTAACCTAACAAATCTAGTTGGCTACAAATTACCTAATTGGTTGAAAGGTTGTATTTAACTTAGGTCAAATTCTGGTCGGAATCGGGATAATAACAATATTGCTTCAGATGCAACATATATAGTTAGGCTAGTGGCCTATATTATAGTTGTTGGGTTAGTGGAGATAACATGCTTTATTGGTGATATTGCCATAACACCACTGGTGCCACATTTTGTCCCAATTTCTTGAGGTGTTTGATGGTCACCTCTTCCCATCCCCTTATCAATAATAGGTTGACTATCATGTCTAGATGTTTTTAAAAGGGAACCTTTATCTGCAGCTTCAGCTTGATTTGTAACATAGAAAGTGGAAAAAGGTTTTTCCGTTGTAAAATATTTCAATTACTGGCAATCTTGAAGTTTCTTTTGGGCAACCACCGTCACATCTTGTTTAGTTGCTTCAAATGTTTGAATACCTCCTAGAAAAAATAAACCTTATTAGTAAAGAACAATAAAAGTTTATGTCTACATTAATGTACAACATTTGCCATGTCACATGAAGCTTTTAAATGTTTTTTGATCTATTTGATTACAAAAGGTTTAGAATGCACGACATTTTCCATGTTACAAGGAGCTTCAAAATGCACAAAATGGTCATTGAAAAGAGCAGCCTATAGTTTTAATTACATCTATATGTTGGGAATAGTGCATATTTACTTGTCTTGGCAATAACCCAACCCAAGTCAATGGCTTCTTTCCATATTACCCAAGTAGTGAAGGTTACATCAGAATCACAACTTTCTAGATCTTCATGGAAGTGTTGCCATGTTGAAATAGATTCCTACTTGATTTGCAAAGCAAAGTCTAGTATAGCTCACAATTGCACATGATGCATCCATTCTGTGAATTCTACATGCCATTCATTAAAAGAAAATAATGTTTCATATGCATGAATGGCATGGGTTTGCCAACCCTTTGTAGCTAATGATCCCACCCCTCCATCAAACAATAAGGGTCCCTCCTCTTCAATCATTTCGAAGAATAGCCAACCATTGCCTACTATGTGACCCTTAAGAAAACCATATTGATGTGTTGCTTTGGGTAGCTCCGCATAGTGGGTTCACTATTCAACTCTATAACCCTCTTGAAAATAGTTCTAATTTAAAAAACCTTGTAGACCATGGCACATGGTCAAACATCTGTAACCTTTTCATGTTGCACACAACATCATATAAGCTTGTGGCTTCTTCTTGGTTATGTGCCCATGGAAAAGTGGGAGCAAGATGTTGGAATGCATGAATTGAAATGAATAGGTGGTAAAATGGGCGCCAACCCCATTTCCTTTCCTCAACTTCTGCAACATGCAAAATGTCAAAATCTTGCATTTGCCTATTAACGTAATCCACCATCTTTTCTACATGTTCCTTTGCCCATTATACTTCAAGCTTCTGGTTGTCATGTTCAAGTAACTTGTATTTGATGTATTCAACAAGTGAGGTGAACTTGTCATCCATAATTTCAGAGTTCATTACATGGCCAACAACATTTCACACTTCTTTCCTTTGGGCTTTTGATAAACAACCCTAACACAAGGTAATAAACCTTGCATTGGTTAGTAAATTCTTCACAATCATAAGGAACGTGTTCAATATATATCATTACAAAGTAAAAGGAAAACATTATAAATATAAATTTGTAACATGTACATGGAGTTTTGAAATGATGGGCACATTTCAAAGTCCTTTTACTAATGAGTTTTGTAATTATGGCCATGTTTCAAAGTCCATGTAACAAGGAGTTCTGAATCTTGGGCATATTTCAAAGTCCCTATAACAAGGGGGTTTGAAATTATGGCCATGTTTTAAAATCCTTGTAACAAGGAAGTCCAAAATGTGACCATGTTTCAAAGACCTTGTAACAAGGGGTTGTGATATTATGGGCAAGTTACACAGGCCCCCTAACATGAAAAAAGGTAAGTAGTTAGTAGCATGAAATAATCTAATATCATGTTACAAAAAAATCTTAACCAAATGTAATGTTATGGATGCACACATAGGGTCCCGAAACAAGGACAATAAAAGAGAGGATGCAAACAAACCATAATGGACAATTGGAAATGGGGATGTTACAAAAAGCTAAAAAGTTAAATTTTGTGTTTAGAATAACCTATTCCAATAGTGATGACTTGAACTAGACCGAAATGATGCCAAAACCTTTACAAAAAAAAGATATAATTACATTATGTACATGGAACATAACCTAGTTTGATGGCATAAACAAAAGAAGAATGATGGCATGAACTAAAGTATAACATGATGCAAAACATTTGTTACCAACAAAAAAGCTAAAACTGGATGCTACAAATGCACATTGGTATTTAGGAATTTAAATACAATTTGTGATGTTTACTTGATCCTTCATAGTCCATTGGTCAACTGACATTGAAAAGACGTTATCAATCCATTTTGCCCAACCTCCTTTAGGGAGAGCCCAATATATTGCAAGTTGTTTCTTGAAATCATTAATAGAGTTAGTCAACCAATCATACTTCCTCAACATATATGGGACTAAGCTAAATAATCCGAGTGGATGTTTGAAAGGAAAAGGTAATAGTGGCTCCCATGAAAGTGTAACATGTTCATCGGCCTCTACCTCCACACGTTTATACTAACTACGTGCATTTTCAAATTCCTCACCACTTTTCAACCCCTCCAATTGAATTTCATGTTAATTAAGAATTGGAATTATAGGCAAGGATTTAGGAAGATTTTTACCTTTTGAAACACATCCCATTAGCTGAGTCAAGGACTTTGGAATAGTCTTGGGCCTCATACTGCAAGGAGAAAGTGCAATAACTTCAACTGTAGAATCTATTGGTGGAAACCTTGTCTTGGACATTTTGTTCACCTTGTAAGGCTAGGTGAATAAGATGTTGGTGCTTTTGTGTATGTTAATTTTCACCAATCACATATGTGTCAAGTTTACTGACATTCTATTCATGCATAGGTTTTGTAACTTTCCCCATGATAGTATAATCATCCTCATCTTTTGATGATGGCACATTCACTATGGTAGACATTGTTTGTGCACCTCTTTGTTGCCCAATTGCCTTTAGTTGTTTCAATTTGAACTTTGCTTTTGGCAGGACACCTTTGGATACTTGTAGATGATCTACCACAACATTTGTGGATTCCAATTACAACCCAATGTTTGATGCAACTACCCTTGGATCAAATGTTGATGCTTGTTGTTTACAATTGTCTTTGCTATAGATAAGCTTTGGAATTAGCCCCTTGAAACTTTTGAACTTGCACACTTGAACATCCACATGGTCTCCAATTCTAGGGGCACCCTTATCTAGGTCTTGCTTTACATCGAATTCTAATTACGACCTTAGCTTGAAAGGCAACGCACAACCATTGTTACTTTCCATTGCGCATTTCATAAGCTTGGACATTTGGGCACTATGTAGGTTAAGAAAAATAGGAAGAGGGATCTAGTTTTTTGTGCCTGGGTGAAATGGACCAAATTCACACCCTTTAACCCTATGGTTAGACAACCTTAACTTACTAGACCATTCTCCCCCACAATATATGCATTGGAAGTTAGGGTGATCCTTTTCTCCTTGTAGCGAAGGAATTTGAATAGTTTGGCTCTCCTCAAATAATTCGTGATAAAGCTCAAGGATCACCCATTATTCTATGAACTACCCAAGATTCATTTTGACATAATACCTCAACAAGCCTTCAAAATGCTCCTTTGACACCATCGCATTGATATTCTTGGTGGCCATAATTGATAAAACACCAACCGCAAAAAACTCTGAATGTGAAAGATTATTCTAGTATGTTCTATAATATTAACCCAATACAAAACTATTAGGAATTGATTGAGGCTTCCAAAGGATTAAGTCTATACCCATTGCTCTTACAACAAACAACATCAAAGTGTAGCCCAACAAAATGCAAAGTTGTGGAAATAATAAACTCACCAAAGGTTTTGTTATAGTCTAGGGTTTAGGGAAACTAATTGACAAGTTTAAGGTTCTATAATATCTTGATGATGAATGTTTTTGCACCAAAATAATTGTAAACATGTTACAATGCAATGGGTTAAAATAAATATGCATATCTAAACCAAGTTGCCAACTAAAATGTTGCATACTAGGAACTGTTTAAAAAAAAAAACTTAGCTACAACTTCATGTGAAAGAGTTACATCATAAATGTATCACATTAATATTGCACAAAAAAACAACAAAAGCATATGCAAGAGGAGGATATTAGAATGATGATTAGAACTTGTCTTTCAATATTTATACATGAAAGGTCTAAAATAAAATTCTTTTCCAGCAATGACATATATAGAACATGTAAGACGAAGATGTATAGTAATAACTAAACATGGACTAACAATATAAAAATATACACTAAGATAATAACATGATATCAATAGGTTACAACCCATATTTAGACATTATAATAAAACAATATGCATGTTACAACAAATACATGTACATGTTACAAGATATCATTAAGTATGCATATAGAAAAAAAACATTATGGAATTAGAAGCTACATACAAATGTAACCAAGGCAAGGATACACTATATATGTACATGACAAACTAACATAATGATATGAAATTAAATGTTACAAGAAACCTCCACAAGTTAGGAGAGATTATCAGATGTTACAACAAATTGGGATTACCATATTATCAAGGTATAGGGGACTAGTTACAACAACATCAAACCAACTTCCCCAAACAACTAAAAGCTACATTATAAGATGGGATTGACATTATCTAGTGATCCATGTTACACCTAGGATTTTGTACACAAATTGTGGGCATGATACAAAGGATAGATTGGATACCTTGTTGAATTGAGTTGCAAATTACAAATTGTGGTTAAGTGGACATGTAGGGATAGCCATGGAACGTTGTTAAATGTCACATGAAATAATTGGGATGATAACATCAAAGCAAGTGGGAATGGTTATAGGAAAGAGCAAAACAAGTTACATACCTTAACTAATAAGGTATAAGATCAACAATTCATGAGTGAGGACATGTTCCAAGACATGTTGTGAGATGTTACATGAAATTGAGATAATTATATTTTTTGGGCTAGTGGACCTAGTTACAACACCATCAAACAAGTTCCATCAAAGGACTCACAAGGTAAAATATTGTAAAAGCGGGCTTGCTACAAGACTTGGACATGTTACTTGGAATCAAAATCATTAAGTAAGTCATGTTTCAATTAAGATTGAGTTGATAGAATAGGGCAATTTAAGCAAAATAAAGAATAAAACATAGTTTGTGGGCATGTTACAGAGGATAGATTGAAGTTGTTCGGAATGAATACCTTGTTGAAATGAATTGTAGGTTACACAATGTGCTCCAATTGGTCTATAGAGGCACCACGAAGACATTGTCAACACAAAATGGGGACAATTCGTGGGCATGCATGTTACAAGGGAAAGCCTAAGATTGTAATATGATTGAATGCCTTGTTTAAAATGAGTTCTAGGTTACAAAGGACAAGAAACCAAAAAAAACCATGGAAACAAGAAGACTTAATAATATGTACATGTTACAAGGGAAACTATTGAACAATGCATACTTTTTCAACTCTAAGGTAGACGAGCTAGATTTTTTGTAGAATGTCATTGAGCATACTTGAAATTGGATGAAGGAATAGCGCCTACAAGAAACATGCGATCAAGGAGTTGTTATCTATCTAGTCAAGAAGGGGAATTCGGATCACTTTGGGAGATGCAAAATGTTGAAGACTCTGACCAAACTAATGAAGGTAACAATGAAGAAGGAAGGAAAGAGAGATCTACATGTAGGCACACAACATTTGAACAAAATTGTTCACTTAACAACTTTGGAAAAGTATTGAAAAAAGATTTTCCATTTGTAATTCATGCATCCAAGTTTGCCAAATAGAGATAACTTCTTCTACATGTAATTTCTACAATGAAGCTAATAACATCTAATTTCTACAAGCAACGTAGGACCTTCGAATTGGGCAATGCAAGCACCTAGATAAAGTGTTGTAGAAGCACCTACAACAGTTGTATTGATGCAATTGATCAACGACGAAGGCATCGAAAAATAGCCAAAGCTATTGTGAGAGCATTTGATACTGGGCGCAAGTGTGTAGAGAAACGATGGAGGGAGATGTTGTAGGATGTGCAATACAAAACACAAAACATGCGCAATGACGAAGGACAAGGACGACGCCCTAAAGCAAAAAGGTGTGTGGTCATGACAATGGGAGGACATGGTGGTATGGCATGCATGGCACAAGAGTACCATGGGGATGGGGATGTTGATGGTCCGTTACGCAAAATAGGTAATGTGGGTGTTAGGATCTTAAGCCTACTGTTTAGGACAGGGAGAGACCTTACACCTATGCAAGGACCCTCCACTCCTTGTACTCTAAAAGTCCCTCCACTCCTAAAAGTAGGACTAAGACTGCTCCTCTTTTTCGAGGAGGGATCTTCACAGATATAAGGTGCCCTCAAAACATATTATGAAATTTCTACATGTGCTTTACATGTAGGGTAATGCCCTTGCAACAAGCAAGCAAGGGCATTACCCAGTGTAATGATTGAGGCAGGCCAACACAAGGGCAGGCCCTACCATAATGGCAATGTCCTATTGCCAAATGGAATGCCTGCCCATGTGCTCGCACGAGTGCAAGGTGAGGTCATTATGAATTAGTGGTTATGGCACAAAGAGATTGCAACATTTAGAGGTAGAGTTGAGAGGTTTCATCAAGGTACAAACATTGCAGGCTTACAGTAAGTGCATGTTCTTTTCTCACTCTGACTTGTTCTGATGGACAAACAGCCCAGTTCTTCCATTTCATTCTCAAAAGAAACAAATTCTTAAGTCTCGTTCAGTCCTCCTCATTCCACTGGCATGTTGTTTGTGCAATTGCCAGGCAGGGTTATAGAGGAAGCAAGCAAACTAGCTAGTAATAATAAGCTTGGACCCACATGAGTGGAGGAGACAGAAGAAAAATGATCACTTGTTCACATGGAATGGTCATGGGTTCAAATTCACTGTTATTTGCATCTGTGCGTGTGCACTCTGGGTTTAGAAAAATGAAATTATGTACTGGGTTTTTGTCTCCTTCTACAGCCAGACCCCTCCCTCCCTCACCCCCAACTTGAGTGTCTGAAAGACTGAAAACAAATTCATGATTGCATCCACAAAACTCCAACACCACACACACACACACACACACACACACACACACACTCTCTCTCTCTCTCTCTCTCTCTCTCTCTGTGATTGGCAAAAACCCAACTCATTATTTCTCTGGAATGCTCCCAATTATAGCTTCACTTGTTATGGAAAGTTAAGCAATTTTGGGTGTGTCCCAAGCAGCTTCATGTTATGACACTTCTGTACTACCCATACAGGGCTTTGCTTTGCTTTTCTTTTATTTTTATTTTTTTGTTTGGCCAAAATTGTCCTTTGTTTAGCAAAAAACATACTGGGGTGACCCATCATTAGGTGTAGGTAGGATGAGGATGCATAGAGCCCACCTTCTTCAACATTGGGTACTATGTATCCTTCTGCATTATTTTAGCCTTTGATCATTTGGGAGGGGGGGGAGGGTGGAAGTGGCTTTTTGATTAGTTTGGCTTTTGGTTTAGTAACTTTGGGCCTTTTCAATTACTTGATGGAAAGCAGGAGATACGCTCACAAGTTTGCATGCAAATCAACGAGTATGGTAACCTAGAGAAATATCAGGGTATAATATATAGCAATTCTGATATATGGTTGTGATCTAGTCCAAATTTAATATATTGCAAAATAAGAAGCCATTGCCAAAACAATGGAAAGGTTTTTTTTGAGAAATTTGCAATAGAAAGATTTGATCAATTTAAGTATATAAATGATTTCAATTGAATTGAATTAAATTAAATTATTTCTCTTTTGCCTTTGTGTGTGTGCGTGTGTGTGTGTGTGTATGTGTGTGGGTAGTGTTCATTTAAAAAAAATCTTAAATGTAAGAGAAGGTACAAACAAGTCTCAAGTCATATACATGTAAGGTGTGTGTTCTCAGAGGTGAGTTGTTTACCCATAGCCCAAATCCTAGAGACACCTCTGAGAACTCACCTCTGAGAACACACACCTTACATGTATTGTTTGATGCAACATACTGCAATCAAAGCATGGATCATCCAAATGAGCTCTCTGCTCAATATATTCCACTACAACTTTAGTGTCATTCTTTCAGAAGTTAATGCTTTTTATTCCCATTCACATAGCATACAAAACCATTGTTTATAAAAGATCACAGTAACCTTGTTGATGATGGTGGTGGTGGCGAGTGGCCCAGCTTTGGAGATGGGTGGGGGTTTCAACTTGGGGGCAGACCTTAGGTGGGGCAAGTCCAAAGCAGAGAGGACAGGAAGGCTGTGGGCCAGAAGCATTTTTAAGTGTTGAAAACTGTTTCCCTTGTGATTCAAAGATTGCTTAAGGTGTGTTTGTCATGATACCTTGTCCACCCACTATTGCAGTGATGGTAACACAAAGAGTTGGGTTGGGGTTCACTTGTAAATAGTGAGTGTGCTAGCTAGCCTAGTCCACTATTCATTTAAGTGTGGATTATCACTATTTTATGGTGTTTGGCTCTGGCTCCTATCTATCATAATAGTGCACTTCTACCAAATGTGGGTGCAGTTCATTAGTCCTTGTTCAATAGATCAATGAATCCATTGGATTCTCACTAAATCCTGTTCAAGGGAATCAATGAATTCATTCAAAATCCAATGAAAGCACTTGATAAATAGTGAACATACTTTTTGTAATGATGGTTACAGAGTGGGGACGGGATGCAAGAAGTCATACTCAACCATCAAACTTCATGGGCTTGTTGTGTTGTGCTTTGCATGGTTTTGCATAGACTTGCATGGTTTATGTTTTAAAGGTTTGTTTTTCTTTGTGGGATTTGAATCTACCATCGCAAGGAAATAAGATCTAATTATCAGTATCATTTGCTTATTTCTTGTTACTTGAACCAATTGGATTCAATTTTAGATTTATTTTAATTCTTCGAGTTACTGTAATCAAACCTTATAACAAAACTTCACAGGGTGCCATAGTGTTTTTCTGACGACCCCAAAAAGTTCAATGAAAGTGTTTAGTCTCTTGCAAAGGGGATGCTGGTAAACACCCACCACAATAATGGGTGACCCACCAAAATAGTGGGCGACCCACCAGACTGACAACATCCCACTTTTACTTGCAATGGAAATACACCCATAAGTTTTGTACTATGAGGAAAAAATAAATAACTTTGATTTGCACAATGTGCGTTCCATAAGGAAGAAAATGTGCCCATATGGAGGAACAATGTGTGCAAAAGGGGGAGCCTTACCAGCATTTTCTTTTGTGGCAAAAATTTCGCCATTTTGCAAAAAATAAAAAAGGCCCGTAACATCTAGAAAGGATTTGTTTTTAAACTAAAGACCTAAAGTCGCCAGATTTCCCCAAAAACAAAAAAAGTCGCCATATTTTTACCAAAGGCCTTGGAGGTTAACCACATTATATAAGGATTTTCAAAAAAATTCTGTTGTCAAATCTACACGGTTGCCAAATCTAACTAGATCCTCTAGTTAATGCTTTCCAGTTTAGCCACATGCCAAAACTGAAAAAACACACACTGAGCCTTACTAGTGTGTTTTTTTGGGTGAATATTTTTCAAAATGACAAAAATTGAGTGATTTTTAGGTTTTAAGTATCCCAAATGTTTCTGAAAAATTAAGAAAATTCCAGAAATCACCAGATTCTTTCCAAATTTTAGGATGATAAAATTTTGTTTTGGATAAATTTTTATTGTCAAATCTGGCCAAATCATCTTAGGGATGATCATCACTTCAGCTACACCAAAAAAAATTAATTAATTTTTTTATTATTATTATGTATTAAAAAGCCTTGAGCCTTAGGTATGGGCATAAGGTTCCTCGGTACCAGGGTCACCTTTACACTAAAGCCTGATCGATTGATCAATCCCTTATTCCAGGCAAGTCCCTTGGAGCAAAGCATTCCTGAAATTTGAGCCTGCACTTGGGAGACTCCTACCTCGCATAGTGGGCCCTTATTTTGGGAATGCCCCCACTCTTCAGGGGAGTCAGGACTGACCCTACATGTAAAAGGGGCTGCTCTTGTAGGGAAATTTTTTACCTTGGTCTCTGGAGATGCTTTAAAAAAGGAACCCTCACCCAACAAGTGGGTACTACATGGGTAGGAAACTTACATGAAGTAGTGGACATACTTTCCTCACGAGTGTTTCTTGTTCCAACATATTTTGTCATTCTTTTGACAAAAATTTAGGAATAATAATAATAATAATAATAATAATAGTTCTTCCCCCTAGGGTAAATTTGACTAATTTTGGGAAAATATCACCAATATTTTTATATCAAAAAATTGGAATTATTACTATTATTATTATTATTATTATTATAAATCTTCAACTCTGACATATTGCCAAAGATGAGAATATATTATCTTCAAGTTTCTTCCTTAGTCTAACAGAACTACCTCCCCCAGGTAGCTTTACCATTGTGAAGTACCATTATGCAGACAATCAGGACTTGTGTGAGAGACTCAGACACTACTGCCCATTCTGCTACAATGTGACAGAATGGGCAGGGCCAGTCAGTTCTACCATTTTCCTACCATACTTATGTCATCTTACGCCAGCAACTGCAACCCTAGTCCTCTCTCTCTCTCTCTCTAGTCCATGAAAAGCCCACCCCCCCCCCCCCCCCCCCCCCCCCCTTCAATTTCTATTATTTAATCACACAACCCTACCATCAACACTAGTCATTTATTTATCATATTTACAAAAATACAAAAACCACAA
>Ga0116227_10015993_pt1 | contig 10939 bp, 5 predicted proteins | sample S1TSphgellanicum_FD_89693 | JGI IMG/M metagenome (GOLD analysis project Ga0116227, IMG submission 89693) | Host-associated microbial communities from peat moss isolated from Minnesota, USA - S1T2_Fb - Sphagnum magellanicum MG | ecosystem: Host-associated > Plants > Peat moss > Unclassified...
ACTCCCGACCACTAAAAGTCGGGAATCGACCTCTTCCCGACGTCCGAATTGAGAGTGCGACACGGCGTTGAAAAGATCTCGACAAAGGCTACAACTTTGGTTTAGACCTCGTTGCAATCGGACTCCAGAGTCGAGAGTTATGGCCGTTCAAAGTTCCGGGAGTCCAGCCAGGACAGTTCAGGAGTTCCAACAAAATGTGCCATTTGGATGTAGCCTCGGCGACCAGCCGCAGAGAATACTATAGGGAGTAAGGTGGTGGCTTACTCCCAAGTCCAGGCCGTGGTGAGTCTTGTTGTCCAAGTGCCCGTGGCAAGTTCCTAACACCCAAGGGTCTTCCGAATGCTAAACTAACATCTTGTGGTTGGTTTTTAGATGCAGATTCACACGAGCTAAACTAGTCCCTCTTCTTAGTCTAATCCCTGGGCTCCCAACTCGACCCTCTACCCCTTTTTAAAATTGAAAGTCGGGAGCATGTTACTAAGTCACAATTTCCGCAACTTGACTTTGTGAACCCTCAAGTGGGTTTCACCCCGTGACTTGGGAGCGCATCAACAACAAAGCCTTGTAGAAGGCTTGTCACTGATTATTGAAGGAAAAAAATTGCCATTTTGTGAAAGATGTGTGTTTAGGAAGCAACATTGAAAACCTTTCCCTAAAGAAAGTGCATTAAGCTTCTAATGTGTTTGAGTTGATCCACTTTGACATTTGGGGGCTGACCAAAACCACTCTAATAGGGGGAACAAAATATTTTGTGAGCTCATGATGACATGTTTTGAAACGAATCTAATACTTCATGAAATAGATAGGAGAATGTTTTGTAAAGTTCATGGAATTTAAGGCTTTTGTTGAAAGCCAGTTTGAAAAAATAATCAAAATTTTGCAAAATGACAATGGAGGTGAATATTCTTCCAAGTAATTCAAAGATTTCCTAAAGTAACATGGATATGAACATCAAACATCTACACCTTATACACCACAACAAAATGGTGTAGCTAAGCATTTCAACATGACTATTGTAAAATTAGCCTATTCGATGATTCATTAAAAAAGTGTGAATATGAAATACTAGACTAAAGCCATCAACACAACTATGTATTTGAAAGCAAAGAACTCTCATAAAGCAATTGATGGTATGACACCAAAAGAAGTTTGGCTCAATGGGAAGAAACCTAAGGTGTCCCCTCTCAAAGTTTTGGGAACATATGTTATGTTTTGAGGCATTTCAAACAAGAACAAAGGTTGAACCCAAAAACACCAAATGCATGTTTGTTGGGTATAGTGTGGACTCCAAAATTTATTGATTGATGGATTGATGAATAAATGGATACGCAAAGCGATGGTGGGCATAATGATAACATTTAAGGAATTGAAATTGATCAATTATTAAAAGGAAAAAAAAATTGACCAATGACAATTTGTTGTTGATTAAAACCAATATTACAGCTAAAAGGATGAACTTACCATTAAATGAACATTCTATTCAAATAAGGAATGCACCCCAAAGCATTACTACTATTTCATTTACATGGTCATTTACATCTATGAACCCTTCACGTTGTTAGAAGTCTTGCAAGGTGAAAACAAAATGCAATGGGAACAAGCAATCCAAGAAGAATATTAATCTCTCATGAATAATCAAACTTGGAATTTGATAAAACTACCCACAAGAAGAAAACCAATGAGTTGTGAGTGGGTGTTTTGAATCAAGTGTAAGGGCGATGGAAGCGTGGATTGCTACAAGGCAAGGCTTGTTGCTAGGGGTTTTTTTCAAACGCACGATGTCGATTTTGATGAAACATGCACTTTTGGTAAAGTTTGTTTTAATAAAAACTTTATTGGCATTTGCAACAACATTGGATTTACAAATTCACCGTATGGACATTTTAAATGTTTTTCTTTAAAAAAAACTCTAAGAGGAAGTTTACATGACATAACTAGAAGGATTTTAAAACTAATTTATCAAACATTAGTTTGCAAATTGAACAAGGTGATCGATAATCTGAAATAAGCACAACGAGTTTGGAATGAGAAAATGGATGATTTCTTGAAAAAAAAAACTTTGTATAATCTTAATCTGACTATAATGTTTACATCATGTCAAAAGGCACAATGGAAGCTATGTTTTTGGCATTGTATGTAGACAATTTGCTAAAATTTAGCGAAGATTTACAAGCCTTGAAAACTATGAAGGAAAAGCTTTATGTTACATTTGAAATAGAAGACCTAAACAAGGTTTCATATTACTTGGGGATCCAAATTTTGAGGGATAGAAGATTGAAGACAATTGGCCTTGACTAAACAACATATATCAAAAACATCTTGAAGCGTTTCGGCATGGAAACATGTAAACCCACAAGCACCCCATTCGAATCTAGAACACCACATTTACTACACATGTTGAACTAACTGAAAAAGAATCTAGAGAAGTGGTGAGAATACCTTACAAACAACTAATAGGTAACATCAAGTATGTCATGATAGCTATTACTAGGTGAATGGCAAAGATTTAACAAAATAAGATTAGGACATTTGCTTAGTTTTGATTTTCAAATTACTTTTGGAAGGAAATGATTTAGGATGTAGTTCTTGATGATGATGAAGGTAGTGATTATTGTTTTACATATAGAGATAGACTTAAAGAGTTGGAAAAAAGAATCTATAGACACAATATGTAGTTTAAAGTTCTCTTGGGTTGTGATCCACAAATTTTCCTATTTTTCATTTTTGATTTCTACATTTTTATATTATAGATGTTTAATATGTTCAATTTTGAGTAAAAAAAACAATAGTATATTAATGAAAAAACAACAAATACATTTTGAATGTGTCGTGTTTTCGAATTATAATAATTAAACCTTAATCACATATTTGAATTATAAAAAGTAATCCAAAATCTAGGAAATAATGGGTTTGTAATAATAATGAGAAGAATGCGTGAATAAGGTCTGGAAATTACTTTGAATGGTTTAGAACAACAAATCTTGTAGGTGATTCACGTGCTATTGTGTGTACAATTTGTATTGTTTATTAGTAAGTAGAAAACAAATCAAAGTAGAATTTATGCCTAGTACCATTTGGTGACCATCACTAAAAGAAAAACCCCATTTTTCAAGTTGTCTTAGGCGACTAAAAGTGGCTTTTGTGATTAATTTTTGATCAAAAATAGTCGCAAAAGACACTTTTAATCGCTTAAGACAAGTAAAAAAATGAGGTCTTTCTTCTAGTGCATGGGGACAAAAAAAAATTATGAAGAAAAAAACACATGAAAAAATATTGAAAGTGCAGGGTTTGGTCATTGGATTCTGTGATTCAAATTGGGGAGGTGATTTGGACACTTGATGTTCAACTACCAAGTTTACGTTTCTTTTGTGCCCATGCAACAATCATTTGGTTAAGCAAACTACAAACCATAATGGTGCTTTCTACCACTAAGGCTAAATATGTGGCTACTTCCCAAGCCACACATGAAGCTATTTAAATTATAAGGTTTTCTTGAGGAGTTAATTAGGATATGCTCAAGAAAAAGAAACTATTATCTACACAAATAGTCAAGCAAACATTGTTTTCATCAAGAATCCAATCCATCAAAATTGAACAAAACATATTGACATTCGCCACCATTATGTGAGAAATCATTTGGTCATTATTGGAGAGGTGTTTTTTGAATATTGTGCCACTTCAAACATGAGCGCAAACTTGCTTACGAAGGGGCTACCTATACATGCAGCAACTAGGATTAAAAAAAATTGACCAAGGGGGAATGTTGGAATATAGTCAAATTTAGTAAGGAAATTGTTATAATCTAATCTACCAAATCATTAAGAGCTTGATTGCCAACTATATTAACAATTAGCAATAATATGTTAGGTTATTAAAACATGGTCTACTTGCTATAGATTATATCGACAAAAGTTGTTGTTATTTGAGGATCCGATGAATAACCAAATACATGAAGTTGATCTAATAATTAATCCCTAATTAGATGGCTAGCAAGTAGTTTTCACCAAATTAGATATAGGAATTCTGCCATGTAATTAATTGTTCCAAGTGTATAAATTGGCTTTCTTTGAAATGAAAAGTGACCAAGTTCAACTTTTGTTTTTATTCTGTTTTTTAAAGAATTATTTTCTTTTTTAATCATTGTTATTTTGTAACTTGCCATGGACACTAGTTGTTCACATGGAAGGAACATGCAATTTATCACTATTACATAAATCTTATAGTCATGTAGAAGTTTTTTTATGCCCACACTTTAATTCTTCCTTGGAACTTGGGATTGATTGTTGCCAACTCCCTTTAGTCCATGGGTGGGTAAAAGTTAAGGTCTAATGGTGTCCAAGAATCATGTGGAACATCCATTCCAAACATTATTAAAGTAATCTACTAAATACAAAAAATTTATTGTGTTTTACAAACCTAACATTATGAATAGGAGTTTTTAAAAATTACCTTTCTTTGATTTTATAAATGCTTAAATTTGGAATTGAAATATAAATATTGACCAAGAGCACTTTACTTATTTCATCCTTTGTTGTTTAAGTATAATATTGTACTTGAACAACAAAAAATGAAATAAATTGGCCTTACACCACTTTCATTGTGATAGGAAATATAATGATGTTCATAATTATTTGTTAACACCAACAATTGCACTTATAAAAACATGCCTTAGAGTGTTTATGCAAAAAGATATGGTACAAATATTTTGTTACTAGCACTATAATAAAATTGTACATGGATTTCTAGGCTTGTGCCATCACAAGACCAAAAACCAAATAATATTATAATTTATAGTCAAGGTTTTATGGTCTTTCGCCCCACAACAATGCCATTTTTTGGACTTGTGCCATTGCAAAACCCAAAAGCAAGCAATATTACTATTTTTAAATTTATTTAACAGTCATTAGCCCACTAAGAATGCCATCTTTTTGGATTTGCACTGTTGCAAGTTCAAAATTTGTCTAATATTTACACATTATAAGGTTCATTTTTTTAGTAGCCATTCCCAAGAATATGCAAATTTTGCATGCACAATTATTTAAATCAACATGTTTTGAAATTTCCCTTTTCAGGTTTAACCATAACAAATTGAGTATATATATATTCAAGGTTCATGGCCCAAGTTTCCAAGCTCAATGTTCATGCAATTGTCATTGTGAGACTCAACTGGTATAAAAGCTTCACAACAAAATTGTTGTTTAGTTCATTTATATATTTCAAGTAGTGTTTTTATTTATGCAAAAGTTGGATGACACATCCAATGTTGTTAATTACCATTTGTACCACCAAAATTTTTACCATACATTATTTGATTGCACCATTGATGTTTAGTTTAACATGTTTGCCATTATGTAGAACCTAGTCATTGAAACCATAGAAGGCTTCAAACATTGTCTAATTGTGCCATTGATGTTTAGTTTAGCACATGCTTGCCGCTATGTGGAACCTAGTCATTGAAACCATTGAAGGATTCAAAAACGATACACTCCTACCTAAAGATGGATGGATACTCATTCCAAGATTAAGTTAATTTTGTTACAACTTAAGATTGGTTGATGAATCAATTCATCTATCATTGGATTGCAATGCATCACATGGAAAAACATGTAATATAAATTCTTGTAATTTACCCATTTTTCCTTTTCCCCTAATGTTTGTACATTAATTCGTGAGAAGTTCAAACAACATCTACATAAATTTGCAATTGTAATAACATATTCATCTGACATGCTTCTAAAAATTCTTGTTTCTAAAGAGAAAATCATTATATACCCTAGTTGGTGGAAATTTCACAAAAACATTCATGCAAATCATACAAAACCATTTATTATTATGGTCAATTCTAGTTAAAGTTGAATAGGAATGTTAATTGGTGAGCATGTGAGAAGAATGTGAATAGATGAACATGAGCATAAGGAATATTCATTATCATATTCCATTCATGTCATGAGAATATTCCTAATGACATGGCAAAAATATTATGTGATAAACCCAAATATTATGCCATGTCATGAAAATATTTCTTGATAAGTTTCAAATATTTTGCCACATTAGCCTAGGTGCCAAAATTTAGGTTAATGTTGAACAACACTACCATGGGTTTCATGCAATTGTTTCTAGAGTCCTACGTTTGGGTTGAATGGGGTTGGCAAAACATTGAAATATTTGTGATTACATGTCCCACAACTCGTAATGTTTGGCTCACCACTTTAAACATTGCAGCCTTTTTTTGAAGTTGAAATGATATTATTTCCAACTTCAAGCATTTTAGTTCTTTTTGAACTTTTTAAAGCCATCGATAAATACACGTTATTTCATCAATGGGTGCATTTGAGCTCAAACGAACCAAAATTGATGTCAAAATGTCAACTTTTTTACAATTCTTGTTAGATTTGTTTATGTGGTGCCACTTTACTAGCCTGTGAATCATGGAAAATTGTGTTTATTGAATAATATGGATATTGAAAAATCTAAAATGAGTCAAAAACTCTTCCAATATTAAAGTTTGGTTTGAACAAAGGATGTTTAACAACTTCATTTAATAACACTATTTTCATAAAGGGCCCTTTAGTTTTTGTCATACAATTTATTTCATCCTCAATTTTTTTGTAGTGATAGGGTATAATTAAACACATCTAAAAAGCATTCAAATTTTCATGTTTTTTCAATTTTGTGTTTATCAAATTTAAGGTTTTAAAAAAGTTTATGAATCGTTTGGAACATATAAATGTGACATGATGTATATATTGTTTAAAAAGGTTGTAGCTTAATTAAAATATTAAAATATTAAATTGAAAATGTTAACATGTTTTGGTATGATTTGAAATTGTGACAAATTTCCAAAACAAAACACAAAATCTTGCAAAATTTATGCACTTTCAAAAATTCATATTTATTCAAAATTGATTGTAAAAAAAAAAGACATATTGGGGCAACTATAAATACAATAAATAAAAAGCTCAGAATATTTCATTTGAAAATTTCTTTTTATGAAAAGATGTTTTTTTGGTAAAAGGACCCCAAAAAGGATAATAATCCTAAATGCAAAGCAAACACATTGGCTTGTTAAATGTGATTTGGACCCCAATATTGGCTTGTTGAACCAAATGTCCAATTGGTAACATAGTTACGACAAGATATTCAAAGAAAATAGAACATATTAAACAAAATGAATGCAAAATAAAATGAAGAATGGATATGTGGGGTTGTTGGTCCCATAAGAAATCTTTCTAGGATTGCTAGGCTAGAGGAAGGGTGTGAAATAATAATAGGGCTTTCAATACAAAAGAAACCTTTAGTTATAAGGTGCACAATTAAAAGTAAATAGAAAAAAAATTATTTCTTCTCTTGCCTTGGGTTACTTTGCCACACATATATTGATGTATTTTTCTTGAGATATATAGCCCCTTTTCTTGCAATGAGTGCGTATCATAAAAAGAGACAATTGATTAGAAATTCATTGAATTGAACATGTCTCAAATGAAAGGGTTTAGGGGAAGAAAAAAAACCAAGTTAAAATATAGTGACAACACAAGGGGGTGAAGAGAATAACACGTGAGACAATTGATTTCATAGAGAAATGTTGTCACTAACAACCTTTAAAAAAGTCTAAACAAAAAGAAATTAACCATCCATCCATAATCTTTGTTATGGTTGCTAAAATATTTCCTACATAAGATCTTTAAAAACCAACCAATCTCTATAACGAACACATGGATAAAGATATTTTAGATTGTTTAAACTAATGATACGATTTTGGGGTTGTTATAATCATACTTTGTAGTTATCATTCAAAATGCATTGAATGTTTTTCTTCATTAAATGAAACAAACAAGCTAATTATATGTTGATCACATAATGTGTTGTGCAAAAATCCACATGGATATGATTTTTTAAAAATGTTGTGATAACGAATCCATTTTTTTTTTAACATGTTGACTTTTTTGAAAACCCTTATATGTTTAATTGGTGAACGAATTGTTTTGAGGAACAATGTTCAACGTGTTAACCTCATTAAATGTGAAATTGTTAGGAGAGGTCGAAATGTATAATAATATAGTGCACCTTATAATATCTATCACCACTTTAGTTGGATATGCAAATTACTTTGTTCATTTCTAGATATGTTTAGTGAGAATGCATCACATTATTGTTGAACACTTGTCAACTTGGACTTATACCCATTTATGGATTTGAGGAATTATTAAATGTAGATGCATAGAACAAAATATAAATGGGATATTGGGTAGCAAGAAATGGGTTGTAAGACTATAAAATTTATGGGATAGGAATGCAAATGTTTATTCTATAATTTTTGAATAACTTTCGACAACCTCCTAGAGATAATCCATGGCCAACATAATCAATTAATTGAAACAACACAACTCAATTCTAGAGACAATTTGACCATCTTTTAAGATTCCATAATGAGTGAATTCAAATAGAAGTGTTCTATGACACAATACGCAAGAAGTGGCTAAAAAATGTTTTGGACCTAAAGGATGATGCATATGACACGTCATGTGCTTGTATACAATTGAAAGGTAGATGCATTAATGCAAGATCTGACAACAACTAACAAGCTAGATGAGTAACACACTTTGCCATATGTGAAAGGGTCTTGTAGCATGTTTAAAGATGAGATGCCACAATAGGTGGAAGACAACTCACCTCCACACATTCATAGAAAAGATAGGTGTCATTGAGACCTTAAATTAATTTCAATCATGTTTACATAAATATGAAAGTAATTGACATGACAATGCAACATTTTGAGTAAAATTTTGTTGTATTGGAAATTAAAATGCATTATTTGACTTGAATGTCATTCAATTAAATGCGTGAGAAATGGCATATAATAGTGATTAAAAATGGAGATTGCACACATTAAGAAATATCACTTAGCTATTCATTACAAAGGGGTTGTGTGCAATATTTAAATTTTTTTCTTGTTTATTAATTTGGTTGAAGGATAACATGTTATTTAGTTGATTTTGTAGTTAAAATATATCAATATGTAACTATTATTTATTTGATTGTTGTAGTTTCAAGTACATGTAAGTTTTTTCAAAATGATTCAGCTATCAATGACATGAAAGGATCTTTCACTTCATGTTCTTTCACATTTGGTTATATAGTTCATTTATTAATACTAGTTCACTCACTAACTTATTAATTCAACTTAAATTGAACTTACTAGTATTAATTCATTTACTAACCTATTGATTGAACTTATTAACAGATAATACCTTAAAGTATTAATACATATATGATATATTTTTCCTACTTTTCTAATACCAAAAATTAACACATATCCTATATTAATTATATATTGGTTTTTTTAGTTAAACATAATCTTATTATGAAATTAAATTATAAATTTGACCCAAAGACAAATATATGGGACCTTATATTTTTATTAATGTATTTTGTAAATTAAAAAAAGAGTGTACCCCCTTGGGGTATTAATGAACTTTCATTTGTTTTGGTTCTATTCAATATTGTACACAAAGAAACTTTAGGTTTCATTGTTAAATGTGTTTTTTTTGTGCATATAAATTTAGGTGGTTGTTCTTGCTCTAAATGAAGAAAAGAAAGTACATAATTTATTCAATGGAACACATTTTCAAGATTGTAATTCAACTTTCCTTCAAAACCCCATCATGTTCTTAGATGATTATGATTTGGAAGAGGTTATTTGGAAGAGGTTGTACATCAACCTCTGCAAAATATACATGGAAGTTGAAAGAAAAAAGATTTTATGCCCAAAACCTTTCTCTCATAGATCCACTTTAACAAATTCAATAACTTTTTGTTAGTAAAAAAAATATTGTTGTTCGTAGCATCTCAAATTTTGTTGCCATCCTATTTATAATGTCCAAACTACTTGGAGGAGTTCAAATACAAATCTAATAGCATATCAATTGAATGCTACAAATGACATGTGACCAATTCTTTGAATTCTACAAGGATCCAAACATTATTGTTGAAAAAATGTTATACATAGATTGAAGATTTTATATGCTTTAGCCAATAAATTTTATTTCAATTTATGACTTCATAAATGAAATGTGATCTACACTATTTTTTTCACTTCTTTTACACCCTCTTTGTTGGGTTTTTCTTCAAAAACAATTGTTCAACTATTTAGAATGAGAAGGTTCCCCACACACAAAACAATTGTTGCAAACATAAGTCTTGCATAATATTCTCATATATAAAACAACAAAATGTATCGTTTCTAAAACTCATGATCCAATTGGTATCCAAAGAGATCTATAGCTTATATACAAAACTTGTAAACCAAGTTTGAAACATACTAGCTATTTTATGCTCACAACATGCATATGGCTTGTTAAGAAATGAATAATTTAAAAAAAAAAGCTTAATGGAATAAAACTCCTAAAAAGGCTTCATGGTGATAATGCTCTTGAATCCACTAACATTGGAAGTTGTAGAACTTATAGGAAAGAGATGGATGGGAGGTGTTTAATGGTTCAATAGTCATGTTAGCCCCATTAACATAAGATATTCCACAACATCACAACAAAGATTGTGGCCTACCAATGGGAAAGTTCTTCCCTACCTCCCATTGATTGCACACAACTAGAAAAAAAGATTATAAACCTTCACCTTTTAAAGTATTATTCTTACCTCTTTTTCACACAAGTAAAGTTAAATGATCACAAAATTTAAGTTTAAATATTTATTTAATTATTAAAGTACATTCCATAAATCTAAAATCCCCCCCCCCCCCCCCCCCCCCCCCCCCCACCCCCCACCCCCCCCCCTTCCATTCCTCTTCCTCCCTAATTTTCAATAATCATACATCAATATATATTATTTATTAATATAACTATCGCTAGTTTTGTATTATATATTATTATACCAGCCCCAAAAGATGTTTAAAAAAGAAGAAAGGGGTTTTGGGGTTTTGGGG
>Ga0116227_10015994_pt1 | contig 10938 bp, 9 predicted proteins | sample S1TSphgellanicum_FD_89693 | JGI IMG/M metagenome (GOLD analysis project Ga0116227, IMG submission 89693) | Host-associated microbial communities from peat moss isolated from Minnesota, USA - S1T2_Fb - Sphagnum magellanicum MG | ecosystem: Host-associated > Plants > Peat moss > Unclassified...
AAAAAAATTTTTTACTTTCTTTAAATAAAAAATTTTAAATTGTTCCAAAAAAAAAAAAAAAAAAAACTTATCATAATGAATTTGGCAATAAATAAATGCAATGTAATAAAACAAATGCATTTGAAAACACACACATTTACAAAGGCACACATTCACAAAAACAACCCCAAAAAAATCCAAAATAAGATATTAAAGCAACCATTGTTTGCATTATATTGAAAAGGAAAAAACAACAAACTTTCAATGTTTTATACCAAAGTTTGGGACAAAACATGTAAACCATAAATACTTAACCATTGTTTAATTTTTTTTGCCTAGCTTTGATTATCTTTTAAACTTAAGTGCAAAGAACCTTATTCATAACCCAATGGTTGAACAATGATTCATCAAAATAATATTAACCATGTTGTCCCATGGTGGGTTTTGGAGATTCACCTTTTTTCACACCCAAACCTTAAACCGATATAGTTTTTAATAGAAATAGAAGTAGTTCCAAAATGCCTTGATTTCAAGTTTGGGATGAAACACCTAAACCTTAAACATTTGATTAATAATTCTAATTTTTAAAAACATTCATTTCATTTTTCTTTTCACATAAATATATTATACACCAATTTTTTTGCTATTTGAACAATTTTTTGGGTTAACTTAAAACTTGAAATTTCATTAGATTTTAATTACTTTTGGTTTCATGTGTTTAGTTGAAAATTATATTGAAATGAATGGTACCCAAATTTTCCTTCTCAAGGATTTATTTATTTATTTATTTATTTGGGTCATGGAAAAAAATGTTTCCATTTTCTCCCATTTGATCAATTATTTGTTCCCCATGGATATGATAATAAGGTAGTCGCTTGATTTCTTTTTACTACCAATGTTGAAAAAATAATAATTTCAATTTCTTTTCATAAAATTAGGTAGTCACTTGGTTCTCCTCTCTTAAGGAAAAGAGAATGGCGTGTTTGCTAGATTCTCTTTATTACTAATGTTCAGAAACAAATAAAATTGATTTTTTCCCATAGAATTGAACGGCCGTCGAGTTTTCCTTTTTTCGCAAACAAGATAATTGGGTGGTTGCTTGATTTTCATTACTATTAATGTTTGAACAAAAAATTGTTTCATTTTCTTTTCATAGAATCAAGCAACCACCTAATTTTTCTCTTAAGGAGAACAAAATCAAATGGCCATTCGATTATATTTATCATGAATGCCCCCCAAAAAAACAACCTTGTTTAATTTTCTTTTCATAGAATCAGGTGGCTACTTGCTTTTAAACTCTCAAGGAGGGGAGAATTGCATGGTCAATAAAAAAACAAAAATGTTTCATTTTTTTTCATAGAATTGGGTGGTTGCCCAATTTCTCCCTTTTTCAAGGAGAAGAGAATCAAGTGGTCACCTAGTTTTCTTTATTATCAATGCCAATAAAATAAAATGGAAATGTTTCATTTTTTCTGCATAAATTTAGGTGGTTATTTAGTTGTCTTTTCAGCAAAAGACAATTGGGTGGTTGTCTAGTATTGTACAATGCCAATGCTCAAAAAAGAAAAAGAGAGAAATGAAAATATGCTTGTTTTCTTCCCAATAGAATTGAGTAGTTGTTCAATGTTATTTTCCCAAATAAAATTTTAATAAACACTCTTAACAACAATCAAAGTATGTGAATTACATATGAAAAAAAAATTAACATGTGTAAAAGACATGTGTAAAATATACTAAAAAGTAACAAAATCTATTTTAGAGTTGAAATATTGTTTGAAATGAAGTTTATTTGAAACAACAAATGGGCAGGGGAAAAGAAAAGAAAATTTGTGAAAAAAATTATGTAGAAAAATGAACAAGTTTTATGTTTATAATTTTTGAAAATTCAACTTTAGATATGTGATAAAAACATTGTTGCTTTTGAGAACAACTTGAAAAAGTTGAAAGGTGGATGTTTAAGGGAGAATAATGAATGCATTTTTTGTTTCACTTCTTTTCTAAAGGGATAATTTCTTATTTCTTGCATTGAATAACAAGGGGAAAAAAGGGTGTTGAAATTATTTAATTTTTTCTCCTTACTAGAAGAGTTATTTCTTTTAAGGGATGAGGGTTTGTTTGAAAAGATGGAGTTTGTGAAGGAATATTTTGTAAGGAGGCATATTGTAGTTAAAATATAATATGTTAACATGAGATGCCTAAGAAAAGATATTGTTTTTTTTTTCCCTTTTCTTCCAAAGTTTTTAAGGGGATACTTCTTGAAGAGGCATGCAATCATTAAAAAGATTTTAAATATTTTGATATGATTTACTTTTATCATTTGGAAATTTTGATTGATATTGAAAGATGAAAATGGAGCAAGAAACAAAGAAGTTTTAACTATTTGAAACTCATTTATAAATAAAAGAAATGAATAAGTTGTCATTAGATATACCAATTTTTTTTAATTACTATTTTTGAAAATAACCTCAAGTTTGTTATTAGGTATATTAGTTTTTCATAGAAATGCAAATGATCATATCTAAGTTTGTTATTAAATATATTGAATTTATATAAAAACTATCAAATTTGGTCTCACACCCCTTAAAAATAGCCAAACCCTCACCACCCCGCCCCCCAAGAAACCCTTTTGGAATGAAAAAAAACACACATTCCTAACCCATCCCATCCCAAAAAAACCCACCTTTGGAATGATTATTAAAGAGTTATTAGGGAGTTTTCAATTTCACCATGGAACCCAATTTGTAAGAAACAAGTCCTATATCTAGGAAAATAGGTTTTAAAAAAAGGTGAATATTTATTAAGTATTAAGTTAATGGTTTATACTTCATACATAGGAAGGGGTTGTTTCTACTACCTACTAAAATGTTAAGTTGCCCTAGGTGTAAAAAAGAGTTCCAATATTTGTGCCTCCTAGCTCAAATTATTTTTCACAAAGAAGTGTGTTGTCAAAGCACACTTTCAACAAATAGAAGTAATAAGAGTTATTTAACAACTTAAGCTTAAGAAATTAACTTTTACCTCTATTTTGTTGAAAGGTCCTCAATCCTCTTCCCTCCTCACCTTCAAGCCTCACCTTCAAGGCTTGGTTGTATCAAGGACTTAGTTGATAAATGGATTGCATTTAGATTATTAATATTAACCCAAGGAGTTCATTGATAAATGGATTGCACTTAGGTTATTGATGTTAACTCGAGGATTTAGTTGATAAATGGATTGCATTTAGGGTATTAATATTAGCCCAAGGAGTTCATTGATAAACGGATTGCACTTAGATTATTAATATTAACCCAAGGAGTTCATTGATAAATGGATTTGCACTTAGGTTATTAGTATTAACCTAAGGAGTTACTTGATAAATGGATTGCACTTAGGTTATTAATATAAACCCAAGGAGTTACTTGATAAGTGGATTGCACTTAGGTTATTACTATTAACCCAAGGAGTTACTTGATAAATGGATTGCACTTAGGTTATTGATATTAACCCAAGGAGTTCATTGATAAATGGATTGCACTTAGGTTATTGATATTAACCCAAGGACTTAGTTGATAAATGGATTGCACTTAGGTTCTTAATATTAACCCAAGGAGTTAGTTGATTAATGGATTGCACTTAGGTTCTTAATATTAGGGTTTGGTAGACTTCCTCCTGCTATTTTGACTGAGGGACAATTAGATTTTCTAGGTTTTCACCCAGAGGGACATATTAATGCAAACTACTCATTACTTTACACAACAATGGCATCATATTATCACCAGGGACTGATGATGCAAAGAGGTAGTAGTAGTAGCAATGAAGGTAGTATGCTTTTATATATGTAAGGTAGTTAAAGAATAGCTGACCTTATTATTTATTGCACATTTAAGAACACATTTATATAAAAAATAATAATCTCCTGATATTAGATCTCTTTATTGCTACATAAGAGATTTGGTATGTAGTAATAAGTAGTAGCACTTATCCTATGTAAAAAGGCCCACATAACCCAATTTTCAGAATTTGCCCCCCCCAAAAAAAAAGAAAAAAGAAAAAAGAAAAAAGGATGATTTTTGTGTGAAAATTTGTGACCTACAACTAATTAATTCATATAATTTGAGTTTAGATATATTATTATATATAATAATTATATAATACATTATTATTATATAGATTATTATATGTAATAATTATATCCATTTAGCTCACAAAAATTGCACACTTCATTACACATAAGGAACTCCCCCATAATTGTTACGCTTGTGATGATACCCGAGGGTATCAGGTGGGTACCCATCAGGTATCATCACAGGCTTTTTTTTTAATTAAAAAGAAAAGCATGCATGCATGCATGCAAAAACCCTAAACCCTAAACCTTCACTTGCAGAATATACCCGTCTCCTTACCTGCCCGAGGGGGGGGGGAGATGATACCTGAGGGTATCAGGTGGATACCCATCAGGTATCATCACAGGATTTTTTTTTATTAAAAAAAAAAAAAACCATGCATCCATGCAAAAACCCTAAACCCTAAGCCTTCACTTGTGGGATATACCCGTCTGCTTACCTGCCCGGATGGTTAAACTTGTGTTGGGTACGGGCAATATGGAGAGTCTTCTTTTACCGGCAGAGGTCAGTAAGGAGTGGGTAAACTAACCACACACTTGCACAGAAAACTGAAACCTGTGTTAACTGCAGTAAAGTTTTTAGTTGCTAATTTATTTTGGTAGGCTGCCCAATTCATGATTAGGTTCTAGCGACTCACCACAGCAATTTTTTTTTGGCTATATATATATATATCCAAAATGCTATATTCCAAATAAAAGTGAAAAAATGTGTTTTTTTTTGAGATTTTCAAAAGCCAAAACTTGACCAACATTTAAAGCAATTTTGCCAGATTTCTATACATGGTTTGAGTAGGTACCTTCATTATTTTAATAGGTTTAATATCAAATTGTAAATTATTTTTATTTTTATTTTCTTATTGCCAAAACATGAATAACAATAAAAAAATAAAAATTATTAGGCACCTTGTTGCCAGTCTAGGTCTTATGGTAATCTCCATCTTTTCTTTGTAAGATTAGGGTACAAGTAATTAGGTTTAAGAAGTTCAAGCCATTTGCAAATAGACGGAACAAAATATAGAGGCCAATAATGCATGTAGATGAAATTTAAAAAAACTAAAAAATCTATGAATGTGTTAAATTATTGTTTCCCAATTTTTTATTATTTTTAATTTATTCTTTTCTTTGTCCAAAATTATTTTTCAAAATAAAAAAATTATTCAACAATGATTTGCCAAACTTGCAACATATTTATTATACTAGCCATGGTTAACAATAGACCATAGTATAGTATAGTATAGTATATAGTATAGGGGCAGCTTTTGCACATCTCTTGTGAAGATTAAATTAATTTTTGAAGATTCAATTTAAAAAAATAACATTCCAAAATATTTCAATATCTTAAGAAAAAAAAAAAAAAACAAAATAACATTTTAATTGGAAAAAAATATAAATAAAAAAGTAAATATATATATATAAGGACATGCAAAATAAAGACCTAGAATTACAGCTAGAGTGTTGAATAATTATTTTATTTGAAGATACCATGACAAGAAATATAAATATTCCAAAACATTCTAAATTTTCCTTCACACTGTTTTTTCTTTGGAAAAATAAAATAAAATAGTAAATAAATATATATATAAATGAGAGCATCAATTGTCGTCACCTTGCATATATATATTTTTTCTTTTTTTACAAAATAATTGGAATTGTTTCTTTTTCTATTGCAAATTCAACTAGTTTCACTAATGCTTTTTTTGGAAAAAAATCATGAAACTTTTTTAGATTGCAAATTTGTGGAGTTTTATTTATAAATAAATTGAAAAACGCCACGACATTTATGATGCACAAATTGAATCTTGTTTTTAGGTGGAATTCAAAAAGACACAAAGAAAAGGGGGTTTTTATTTATTTATTAATTAAAATAAAATAAAATTTTGGCACAAATGAAAAAGGGGTTTGATGAAATGTAGCACTTGGCCAATTTATTAATAATTAATTTTGCTTCATGATTGTGAAATAGGGCAAAGTAAGAAGGTAAGTACCTATATTTACAATGTTATAAACCATAGTACCAACACACGAGTGTCGAATAATTAATTAGTTTTGAAATTCTCATTTCAACAAAAATTCAATATTTTTCCATCACCATTTCTTTTGCAATTTCAAATTTTAAAATAAAAATAAAAAAAAATTTTGGGACTAATTTTTCCAACATCCCCAAAAATAATATAATATAGTGTGGGGTGGGTGGTGCCAAATATTTTTTTTTCTTCTTTTTGTGAAAAAACCTAAAGCAAGCAAGAAGCTCATTTCCATGAGTTTTCCACCAAAATGTTTTTTTGAGGGTTAATTTTCCCTCAATTGTGAAAAATTTCCTTAAAACTCAAAATTTTCAAGAAACACAAAAATCTTTAAAAAATTCAACATTTCCAAAAATAATTCAATTATCATTGAAATCTGAAATTGTATTATTATTATGGTATTATTATTATTATTATTATTGTAGGCCGTTGTTTATGATTTGGAATGGGTTTAGTTTCTCTTCACTTTTTCTGTGGTTTGATGGATTTGATTTTCTGGTACTTAGAAAGTTGCAGGTTACTGATATTATACATATTTATTTATTTTTATTTATTTATTTTTGGTTCTTGTTCTTGTTGCTGTTGCAACTTCTGTAAATAATCATTTTCCCTTTATTTAGTTATTTATTTTCCCATTTGGCTCTAGAAGAAGAAGAAAGAAAAAAGAAGAAGAAGAAGATGATGATGATGTTATTGTTGATGATGATGATGATGATGTAGTTGTTGTTGATGATGTAGTCGTTGTTGTTGTTGATGATGATGTAGTTGTTGTTGTTGTTGTTGTTGATGATGATGATGAGCTTCTTCCCACTCTTTGTCATTGCCATCATCAGTTAGCAACAGCATCTTGGAGGATCCAAAATTCAAACTCTCTCTTGTTCTTCTTCTTCTCTAACAATTTCTGGTAAAGTGAATAAAGTTTCCACCAGTACAAGAAAAAGAAGGAAGGAAAATGTCTGGGTTTTTTTCTGTTTTTTTTTGCCCCAATTATTATCTCTTCATTTATTTGTTTGTTTATTTGAAAGTTGAAAATTTTTGTTTGATGGGTTTTGTTTTTGTTGTTAACAATGAGATTTTTTGAAAAAGAAAAAAGAAAAAGTGCAAACAAACTTTTGAGTTGCCAAAACAAAAGATGATGAGGTGAGCTTGAACAGAAAGGTGGTGGATGATGATGGGTTGTAGTGTGTTTTGTGGGATTTTGAGTTTTCCTGAAGGAGCAGGAAAGAAAAGAGCTTGAAGAAGAAGAAGAAGATACAAGAAGATGGTGTTTGTATTTGATTTCTGGAGCTTGAAGAAGAAGAAGAGGAGAGAAGAAGATGGTGGTTGTATTTGATTTCTGGAGCTTGAAGAAGAAGAGGAGAGAAGAAGATGGTGGTTGTATTTGATTTCTGGAGCTTGAAGAAGAAGAAGATGATGATGATGATGATGATGATGATGATTCCAGTGCTTTGTTTTTTTGCGGGTTTTTGGTTTTCCAGGTTCTCTTTGCTCTCCACAAATGAATGAATAGCTGCTGGAACATGACCCCCTTCCTCCTCTTGACAAAAATCTCCTTGACAAAATTTGTGTGAGGTAGGTACTTCTCCTTCTTCTTCTACTATTACTACTACTAGTCTCTTCTGGTCTGTCTGTGGATTCCCATTCCCTCCTTTTCTGTTGTTCAAAACAAAAAAACTTTTGGTTTTTGGGAAGTGAAGATTTCCACAATGCTGATTGTTGTGGTTGTTGTTGCTGTGACTTTGAAGGTGTGATTTTGTTGGGTGGCGGCAGCAGCAGCTCTGCTCAGCTCATGCTCGTTTGTTGTGGAGGAGCTGGGAGGCTTCTTGGGAAAGCAGCTGTTAAGAGAAGAGAAGCTGTAAAGAGAGAAGACTCAAGAGGGGCTGGAAAATGTTGGCGACTCCTCTTCTGGTGTTGAGTGAGGAGGAGAGAGTGGTGGACCCGCAGCTCGGGTATCCTCTTGGCTACGCCAAGCTCTGTAGTCAGCAGGCTGCTGCTGCTGCTGCTCATGGACATGGACAGCAGCAGCAGGAAGAGGGTGGTGATAGTGTTGTGACCGTCTTCACAACACCATATTCTCGTGGACCACCCCAGCGTTTCCTCCCTTATTCTCCAGTCACCCAGAATGTGAGTTGTTGTTCTTGCTCCTGCCATTCTCTCTCTCTCTCTCTCTCTCTCTCTCTCCTTTCTCTTGATTTTGGACCCACGAGACCTGAAGCAGCTGTCGCAGACTCTTCTGAGTACAATGTTCTTCTGATGGGTGGGTGGGTGTCGATGTTTGTTGTTGTACCAGTCCTCCATGTCATTGAAGGACTGGGACAACTTGTTTCCTGTAGTTTCTGAAGCTGACAGCAGGCATCATGCTCCTCCCAAGAGCACCACCACCATGACCCAGGAGTATGTGCATGAGCTTTGGCAGCAACTGGACCATCTTGGGTAGATGCTCCTAAAAACCAGCACATTCTCCCTTCTTTCATGCTACTGTTTCTTATACCAAAAAGATCCACAACCAACATATATAGAAAGAGGCCTCTTCTTGTGGCTGGCTGGGAACACACACAAACATGCAGAGACATGTGGAGATACAGTTGTTTGATAATTCTGGAGGGATGGCTGTGCAGCAATGCAGGGTTTGATCCTGACAAATTCAGAGTGGATTGTTATGGGAATGTACTGTATTGGAATGCGGATCCTTCCTCTCCACTTGCATGGGAAGTTGATCACTGGTTCCCTCATGCACGTATGTCACAACAAAACCCAAATAGTAAACAGAACCCGGGAAGAAAGAAACCTTTCATGTTCTGGTGTGTATATGCTTGCATCATGCTTTCAATTGTGTATACATGTATCCACTTGTAAGTGGACCAACTCGGCAAATCTGGCTATGCTTAACAGCAAGGAACAGAACTTTGCCAAATGATCAAACCCCAAGGATTGATGGCTTTGGTTCAGTCCAGAGACCAAGTAGAAGAAGAATTTGATGTTTGTATCTGTTTACTGCAAAATCTGAACAATCTTGTGTGCAAAACATGTACCAATTGCTGCTACTATGGAAACCATGCAGGGGGAGGGAGGACGGTGGTAGGCAATCTACGGATCATGCAATGGCAGGCATATCAGAAGAAAAAACACCGGCTTGAGTTTCTGGTACCCTGGTGGGACCTGCAGCATGGTGTATCCATCAATCAGTTCCTGTCTGCCTTCGTGTCCAAAAATGCAGAGTTCAGGTTAGCTCAGCTAGCTCTTAACCACTCTCTCTGTACCTACACTTTTGGTAAGGCAGCTCTTTTGTTTTATGTCAGGGGAGATGTGCTTTCAGAAGGCTAGGAAGTGCATGAAGAAGACAATTATTGCTCTTGAGAGAGGTTTAGGGTTTAGGGTTTGTCCATAGACATTGTCTCAATTCTTTTCATTGTCATACACTTTAATTAGTGATTGCTAGCAATGACTACTGGAAACCAACCAAGGGTTGACTTGGATACTGTGCCTTTTTTGTGCAGGCGGCGGTCTTTTGCATTGTTCTTTGCAGGAGGAGAGGATGAGAACGTAGTAAGAGAGCACTTGCAGGGGGATTTTGGCAGACCATCATGGCCCCCACATTTTCGTGAGAGGAAAGTACAGTGTGGCCTTGCAGCAGCTGCTATTGATTCTTTCTTGGCTCAGCAAGCTGATGAGAGAACAACACAGCAACCCAACTCTTCACAGAGTGGTGAAGGAGAAGAGGCTTTAAAGAAGCAAGTAGCAAATAGATTTGATTCTGGCAGCTGCAAGGAGATTAAGGAACAAGAACTTGCTGCTGTCGCCCATCGATCTACTGCCCAGATCAAGGACAAGGTAAACCCCACAACCATCTGCGTCTTTTCAGATTCTTAGTTATCCCAGAACTTGGGTTTCTTCTCACTTTGGATCATCATAAACATGGGTTTCTGACTTTTGGGTCATCTTTTCAAGTGGGATTGCCACCTTTGGGCTGCAAGATTCACTATGTCCCCAATCAGATTGTGTTCAAGAGATTGGATTCTGCTCTAAATTTTTTGGGGTTTTTTTGTTCTGATGAGCAAAATTCATTCCCTCCTTCCTTCCTTTGCTGACAAATTTCTCTACTCACATTAGGCTTGATCAATCTCTCAATGAATTTGGTAGTGTGCCCATCCTTATGATGCAGTTACACTCAATGAAAGGGGATCGGCAACCTGGCAAAGAAAACCTTGTGAATCCTCAGCTGGAAGCCAACAGAAGAATGGACCGCCTGGATAGACAGTCTGTTGTCACTACTGCCTTGCAAAAGGTATAATAAAGCTTGTATTTTCTTTTCCAACAGTAAGCTCTGTACAATAACCAAAGCGTGCCTAATGCTTTTTTTTCTCTCAACCTCAACCCTAAACCTTTTTCAATTTTCCATTTTCTCCATCTATGTACTTCTGTGGACACTGACTAGAGAAATGAAATTGTCAGCACCAACAAGGTAATAAATAAATATACAATCTTCTACTTCAAAAAAGAAGAAGATATCTGCTGTGCAATATTATGTTCAGAAATTCTCCTATGACTCGGGATTTGGGCATATGACACATTCTGGTGGATGGGTATCATCATCAGGAGCTTCGAGTGAAGATTATGAGAGAGGAAGAGAAGCGGGAGAAGGAGGAGGAACTTGTAGAGCTGGAAGAAACAGTTTTGACTTTGAAGCAACAGAATGAGAAAGCCAAGAGAGCTTTATCCAAACTGGAGAATGTGGTATCGCAACAACGACGACATGTTGAGAAGCAAAGGAAATTAGCAGAGACCCAATTCTCATATCGCATTTGCTTGGAGCGCATGATTCGGGACACAATG
>Ga0116227_10015995_pt1 | contig 10937 bp, 5 predicted proteins | sample S1TSphgellanicum_FD_89693 | JGI IMG/M metagenome (GOLD analysis project Ga0116227, IMG submission 89693) | Host-associated microbial communities from peat moss isolated from Minnesota, USA - S1T2_Fb - Sphagnum magellanicum MG | ecosystem: Host-associated > Plants > Peat moss > Unclassified...
TAAATACCGGCGTGCCTACGTTAGGAGTTATTGTCACTATCGATTGCCCTACGTTATTACACGTACCTACAGATGCTACATACGTGGCAGTTGTAGATGATGTTGTAAGATTAATTGGAGCTACATATAAGGTATCTGTTGGCGTATTAGCAACATATGGAGTGGTCAATGCTGCATTGGTATATGCATTGTTAGTTGGCGACCATGTGACCAACGGTGTTCCTGAAACGACCACATTATCTACAGCCCAGAAATATCCATATGTGGTGTTGTAACGGAACCTAACCTTAACGTTTGCCTGTCCAGCATATGCATTCAGGTTTATCGATTGGTTAACGAGGTAAAACTGGCTGGTAGTAGACGGGGAAACATTATAATTACTTGACGGTGATGACAACACGGCCCATGTATTACCACCATCAACAGATACATCGACATCGTCATTCAACTCATGTGTGCCTCTGTCTATGAAACCATCGTAAGTAAGCGTTGCAGAAGATACGCCAGCCAACGAGAAACTTGGCGAGATCAAGCGGTCATCTATAGTGTAGTTGCCGCCTGCATCTGCATTTGCAAGGAAGAATGCGGAACCATCAGTTGTGTGGAAGGTTTTGCCGAATGTCACATATCCGTTAGGCTCTTGCATCCATTGCACCAGCGGTATGATAGAAGTTTGCGAGGTGTTCGTATTATCAACGACCCATCCAGGAGCAGTACCATTAAAATTCTCAGAGAATACAGTTTGACTTCCCGTTACCGTTGCTACAATTTTAGCACTGCTTCCATTACATATAGTTGTTGCTGAAGGCGAAACGGCAATGCCACTTACTGCAGTGCTCACGGTCACAGTACCAGTTGCAGTGCCGTTACAGCCATTGCTGGTGCCAGTTACTGTATATGTAGTAGTAGTGGTAGGCGTAGCTATCACAGACGCGCCTGAAGAAGTATTCAAACTAGCTGATGGCGACCAGCTATAGGTAGCAGCGCCAGAAGCATTTAATGCAAGGCCTATACCCTGGCAGGTAGAGCCACCGCCAGTTACCGACACATTGGGATTTACATTTACAGTAACTGGTACCGACAGTGCAGTAGATGTACCGCAGCCATTAGCAGCTGTCACCTGTACACTGCCAGATGTGGCAGCACTATTATAATTGATAAGTACACTGTTGCTACTCCCTGTTATGGTACCGCCTGTACCCGTATAGGTCCATGCATAGGTCACAGTCGGGTCATTAGCTACTGTGTAAGTAAGGTTGGTCTGTCCCTGGCATACCGAGGTAGTAACAGATGTAAATGATGCGGGTTGTACCGGTAATGGGTTCACTGTGATAGCTGTGGTCCGTGCTGCAGACGTACCGCAACCATAAATAGATGTGCCTGTCACACTCAGCGTACCGCTGGTGGCTGTATTGCTAAAGCTCACTGTTACACTGTTGGTAGTACCGATTATTGTGGCACCTGTGCCGCTATAGCTCCAATTGTAGGTGACCGTAGGGTCGTTAGGCACTGCATAAGATACTGTATTCTGACCCTGGCATACCACACCTGTTGACACACTGAAGGCAGCTGGCTGGGTAGGCAATGGGTTCACCGTTATCGCTATGCCGGTGGCAGCTGACGTGTTGCAGCTGTTAGTAGCCGTAACGCTCAGCGTGCCGCTGGTAGCTATGTTGCTGAAGCTTACCGTTACACTATTACTACTTCCTGTTATGGTAGCACCCGTACCGCTATAGCTCCAGTTGTAGCTAACTGTAGCATCATTAGGCACTGTATAGGTCACACTGTTCTGCCCCTGGCATACAGTAGCCGAAGAGGAGGTGAATGCAGCCGGCTGGTTAGGTAATGGATTAACTGTTATAGGCAGTGTGCGTGCGGTAGTAGTACCACAACCATATATTGATGTAGCGGTCACGCTCAATGTACCGCTTGTAGCAGCGTTACTGAAACTAACGGCCACACTATTTGAAGTACCAGTTATTGTGGCTCCAGTGCCGCTATAGCTCCAATTATAAGTTACTGTCGCATCATTCGGCACAGTATATGTTACAGTGCTTTGTCCCTGGCATACCGTTGCGGTTGAGGTAGTGAACGCAGCCGGCTGTACAGGCAATGGATCGACCGTGACCGTGGTGGCCGCCGATGCTCTTGCACCGCAATAAGTGCTGGTCACTGTTAGTGTATAGTTGTCTGCAGTGCTTGCGCTATATGTAGCTGATGTTCCAACTGTGGTACCTGCACTGTTCTTCCATGCATAAGTGACACCTGGAGGTGTTATCAGCAAGTTGGCATTGAGTGTCACTGAGCTACCTGTGCATATAGTTGTACTACCTGATGCTGCAATGTATGGATTGACACACATTGGAGCAAAAGCAACTGCCCTAAGCACCACATTAGTGGCACCCGTAACAAGAGTAGAAGTAGTGGAACTTGCTAAGGTCCCGTTATCCACAATTTTCAAAACTGCGCCTGGTCCGGCTGACGTTGCAGTTACTGCATAAATGATAGGATTGGTACCGCTCCAGTCCACAGTAAGGCCCCTGCTTATGTTGGCATAAGTGTATGCCTTGGTCCAGGTTCCTCCGCTGTATGTATACTTGCTTATCCCATTCGCATCGTCTGCAACATAAATTATGGTCTGAGCCTGATTGATAGAAAAACCATATGGTGATGTTCCAAACCCCGTGGTACTGCTAGTTACAATGCCAGTTGATGTAACAGTGCCAGTTGTAGGAGTTCCAGTTATTTCATAGATACCGACCGGCGCAGAGCCAGTGCTATAATAAATGTTACCGTACAGTATTTGCACTATACGTGTGTTTATTCCGTTAAGCGAAGATGGTGTTGCTACATTGCCCATATAGTACAGATCCGATGTTGGGCCACCAGCCCAATAGTCGTTACCTATGCCCTTTACAACGGCACGCAGGTTATTGGCCGAATACGCTGTGCTTGTAGATACCGCTCTGCCAACGTTCGTACGGATGTTGATAGTATCTGAGACCCTCGCTACGACCGATGACAACGTTCCACTTAAACTTGAGGAATAAGGAGGAGTTGCATCATAGCCGCCGTCTGTGAGCATCGTACTATCCTGGCTTAGCGTCAAGGCACCTTCAGACGTTGCGGTGCCACTATGCGTTATCCTTGCAGCACCTATAACAGGCAGGGCAACACTTTGTACCAGTACCCCTGATGTCGTATATTCATCTATAAAAACCGGGTTTCCAGCAGCCGCTGGCGCACTAGTGCCATCACCGATCCTGTACACAACTATATTTCCCGGCGTAAATGCCGTCTGCGCAAAAACGTTTTGACCGGCTATCAGCAACACTGATAGGATAGTAAAACAACAAACAAAATAGAACTTCGCGTAGAATTTATTCATATAATTTAGAATTGAAATAAATTAGATCTTGGGAATGTAAAAGTATCTTCGACATATTAAGGAATTGCCAACTCCGTGTTACCGAATTGTTGCCAAATCAGCAATTTATCCACAATGAATTACAGGTATATAAAAACCGAACATGCATGGTCTTAAACACGTAAGCCGAGCAAAAAAGGCCCCGCCATAACGTATGTGCGGGGCTCTGTTCAGTAAATATTTATATCCAAGAATTATTGCACTACTGCTTTTACCACGCCATAGCTATGGTCATTACTCAACTTCACTATGTACATACCACTATGCAGGTTCATCCCTGTTACGGCAATATGTTGTACACCTGTCGACAGATGCATATTCTCAGTGAACACTTTGCGACCGGTAACATCAAATATATCAAGGCTGTAATTAGCATCATCATTAGCTGTATAAAGCAGGTTGATATTGCTTGTAGTAGCGGCACCCAGGACAGTGAGCTGTAGTTGCTTGTTGCTCACAACAGATACACCTACTGACTTCAGGGTTTGTACATTATCAACGGTCCATCTTGCTGCGTTGGTATCGGTAGCTGATGGCCTTGACACATATTGTATCGCCACAAAGATCGGCTGCGTCTTATAAGTGGTCAGGTTAGCAGAATAAGCATGAAATTGTGTATCCACACTTGCAGGTGCAAAGTTCACGTTCAGATTGGTCCATGTGGCAGTGGTTGGGTCACCTGTGCCACTGTAGTTGCTGGATACCTGTATAGCCAGGTCATCACCGCTAAATTCTTTCTTAGCCTGGAACTGTAAGTAAACATTCGTAAAAGAACTCAGGTCCAAACGTGGAGAGATCAGCCAGTCGTTGTTCGCATTATTAATATGCGAAGCATAACCGTTCATCTGCATACCATAAGTACCACCATAGCCATATGCGGAACAACCCCACACTTGCGGACCTGTTACGCTATAGGCTATCCAGCCTGCTGGCAAACCGGCAGGGCATGAAGTATTGAAGTTCTCATTCAAAGAATCCAGTGTTACTACGCCAGGAGCTGTAGTGAACTTCCATGCAGTAGTATCATAGATACCATAAGAATTGTAGATAGATGAATCAAAACCGGTAGAGTCGAAAGTAACATGGTATGTATTACCCAGTGTTAAACCTGCGTTAGCTATAGTTACTACAGCGCCGCTTATCGTTACGTCAGCAGAAGTTACAGACTTAGTAACAGATGTCTGCGTTGTTTGGTTTTTAATGATGATATTCCCCGTACCCGCAGTTACATTTTTGTTGAAGGTAATAGCCAGGTTCGCACCTGCTGCTACACCTGTTGCATTATTAGCAGGAGACAAACTAACTACCGATGGCTTAAGCGACACGGCACCTGTAGTAGTAAAAGCGATCGAAAAGCTGTCAAGGCCCAATCCATCGTCCGAACCGCCTACGTTCACATCTTGCCACCTCAGCACTATATGCCCACCATTAGGTATGCTCACTGTTTCTGTAACAGTTTTGTTGGTAAAGTAACCTGTTGCATTACCATTCTTTGCACCAACAGTAGTGTCGGTTAGGTTAGGTGTGTTCATCATACCAGCCACATCTTCTATCCAGCTATTAGAAGCTGCAGTATCAGCAACTGTGTTTGCCACCGTGCTGTATAAAAAGCGCGTAGTATCAGGGCTACCAGTACCATTACGAAACTGACCATAGCGCCATTCTTCTACACGATACTTCATAGTAAAACCGCTAATAGTAGCACCTGTGTTGTTCACAAAAGTCACCCCATAAGATGGTACATTACTGCCAGATGCGATGCTACCCAAAGCACGCTCGGTGCTACCTGCAGAACCGAAACTATAGGTATCTCCGGTATTACTTGCACCAGCACTGCCTTTATACATATTGTTCACAGTAGAAGTACTGCTACCTGTTTCAAATATAGACCAGCCGGTCGGTATGTTCGCGCTATTGATGTTAGCGGTATCAAGTCCGTCAAAATTCTGCGCATAGGTAAGAACGGTACTGGTTACCGATATCTGCGCCGTAGCTAATTGCGATAAAGCAATGCCTGCTAAAAGTGTAATGATCTTTTTCATAGTTCTTATTATTATTTGCGAAATTGAAATTTTAAAGTGCCTTAGTGATCATTGATGAGTTAAGTAATGATTAATTTTAAGTGTCTTTTTATTTGTTCGATCGCTTATAGTTTTACAAGTTTACCTGTTGTTGTATAGCCCCGAAAACTGAATACCCAGAAGTACAGACCCGGTGATGGAACATCGATAGATACGCTGTGTGTACCGGCGTTATCAACCACATGTTTATCCGCGATAGCCACTATGCGACCAGTAGCATCAGTGACAGTTAAAGAGGTCACTCCGGATACAGGTAAGTTGTAAGAAAAATTAAAACTACCTGTTGACGGGTTAGGGTATACCGCTACATTATCGTTGTTGATCTGGGTGATCGCCACCTCATTGCTACAACCATGCTGTGCAACGATAGTGCCCCCTATTCCCATAAAGTCTGCATAGAATGATTGGTAATACAGGTTTGCCACAGTATCACTATGTATGATCAGCGTATTCTCATCGTTCACGCTATTAGCAGAGGAGGTCCAGTTATGCGATCCGGTAAGCACCTGTGGGTCAGAACATTTATCAGATGGGTCAACTATCATGTATTTATTATGATAGATACCAGCACCATGGTAAGATCTGAAATTGCTTCCCAAACCATTCGTAAACGTTGTGTAGGGTGAATACTGATCACTAAACTGATCGTCGATGCCCGCCACATATACGCCTGCATTTTTACGTGATACTATCATGGTCGCATCAGTATTGTCTGTAAATGTATACATACCGAAATACAGATCCGTATTGGCCGATGATATTGCGGTCTGTATATGGTTGCTGGTGTTATCAGAAGGGCTGAAGTATAGCTCCACTATGTGACCATCTATAGTAAAGCTATGGGCCCCAAGGTCCGTTTTACTAGAACCGAATTTTGAGTTCGCAAGGTTAGGGACGGCACCAGTGCTACCCCACATCATGTTAAATTCTGCTGTATAGGCTATAGCCAATTGCTGATCTTGTATGGCTACAAGATTGTTATAGTCTGTACTAAACATGGAAGTGTTCCAATCTGCTGACCCCGTTAGTACATAAGCTTTGGCAGGATCGGAAGCGTTGGCATCAATTATCACCACCTTATTATGCATGATACCATTCGTGCTTACCCGTGCCAGTGCATGAATGTTCACATTCCGCATAGCAACACCCGAATTCGATATACTGCTATCATATATCCACCTAACTATTACGCCGCGGGCATATGCATTGTTCACGGCAGTAGCTATATTACTATAACTGCCTTGTACATATTCATACTGCTCTATATCCAGCGTGCTTTGTGCTTTGTTTATATATTCTATTATGGTATCAGCCATGCTACTGCCTGTAGATATGGCGTTCACTCCAGTAGATACAGACGTGTCCACCGGCTTATTGAAATAAAAATGCATCCTGCTTTGCGCATGGCCCTGCCGCACAAACACCAATAAAATGATCAACGCTAAAAATGCTCTCTTCATAACAACCTTTTGCTATTCGTAACCTTATCTTATAAGTACCACTGTACCTTTTCTTTCTACTATACCACCATTGATACAGCTCATTCTTAAGTAATAAAAATAATTGCCTACCTCTGCTGATGCACCGCCGAACCGCCCATCCCAACCATTATCACCATGCCCGTCAAATAGCAATTGTCCCCACCTGTTGTACACCTGAAGTTTTTCAATGTAATAACCGTAGTTCTTGCTGATCTCGAACTTATCGTTCAGTCCATCGTTGTTAGGGGTAAAGGCCTCGGGTACAAAAACGTGTCCATCGCAACATTTTTCTACGCTAACATTTATTTTACTCTTATCGCTTTCACAACCGCCTATCAGCTGGGCAACGTAGTAGTTATATATCGCCAGGTCACCGGTTGGCACTATGGGTGCATCAACAGACCCTATGGTATCAGCGAAAGAGGTGTACCAGGTAAGCGAGGTCCCTTTCGCAGTTAGTTGCGCATTCTCTTTGTTCTGGCATATTATCTGTGGTGTTACCACGGCTGGCGTATCTGGCACCACAACCATTATTTGGATAGAGTCTGCACCTACACACAAATTGCTATCGTTGGTTGCATGCACTATATATTTACCACTTCCGCTTGCCGATGCAGCCAGCACCAGGGGGTTGGGTACCGATGACGAGAAACCACCGGGGCCAGACCACTGGTAAGAATATCCATTGCCTTGCGGTGTAACCTGTACATCTAATTGTAGCGGCTGGTGTACACACACTTTTGCCGGGGCAGATGCCACAACTATTGGCGACTTGTGTATAGAGATCGTCACAGATGGCGCATTGGAAACACAGTTGGTACCAGGTAATGACGCTGAAACAGTAACTACCATTGCCGTTTGGACCAATATCGCCGGATCTTTTTGTGTGGACGTGAACAATTTATTGGAAGAGGTCCAGCTATAATTCAAATAGTCTGGGCCACTCACCTGCAATGGAAAGTCCACGCCGGTACACAAAGCAGTATCGTGTGTCAGCATTTTTATGTACAGGCTATCGTACAATATCAGCGATGCACTGTCTGCTACAGTACCTGCTATGCTGCAATTGGCAGGGAGGCTCACATACATGGTCACGGTCTTGGCACCACCGGTAGCGGTCACCAAACCATTTATCACTACATCGGCTGCCGTATCATTTGCCGGTATGGTCACACTGTCTGCTGCCACGGTATAGTCGATACCTTTTATAGCAGTACCTCCAAACGTATAGTTCAGCGTTTGCGGAAAACCTGCGGCAACGGAACGAGATACCCGAAAATGCCCGGGCAGGCAACCTTTAACGGCAAATGGCAATGTATCTTTTACCGGGGCAGGTGCTGCTGGCGGAACAGATGAAACTGAATACGAACTGGTTTGCAAACTGCCCGCTTTCAGGAACACACCAGAATCTTAGGTAGCGTTCCCCGCATCCGCTATTACCATTTTTAAATGATACACTCCACAAGGCATCACATTATGTATTGCCTCCAAAACGGTAGTACGACCATTGTGGGTAAGGTAAAGGCCATGTGAATTGTCTATGTAGTATGATGTAAATGGAGACCCTGGCCCCATAGCATTGCAGTTGGCAATATTGTATGCATGACCAGGCGTTCCAATATTAACACTGTTTATAGTTACAGGTATATTGGTACCAGGCACAAGTGCCATATTTTGCTGACCGATAATGCCCGGCCCTGAAATGAAAAATGCAAATGCATCATTATAAGGTCCGCACACAGCATTGATATATTCCTCGGAAGAAAAAACGTATTCAAATTTCAATGTATCGCCCTGTGGTATCACATCAAATTCAAGGGCGCAGGCATCGTATGTCGTTTGCCCCGCCAGTCCGTTCAATACAACATCCCCAGGCGCGTGGTTATTGGTACTTGCAAGGAAAGTACTGGGACCATCCACTCCAAATGCACTTACCTGTGTTGCGGCAAGGCCGGTAGTAAGTACTATACCACTGTCTATGCCTAATATACCCGGTGTTGCAGTAAACAAACCATTCGCTACCGATGGGCAGGTCATGGTCGCATTCTTTATTGTTACCCCTTTGCCCACAAGCTTTTGAGATAATACCAATGCGGTTTGCGAGGGTGTTACAGCTATTTGACCGTTTGTTTGTGCATAAGAAAACAATGCAACGATGACCATTATGGTCACCCGAACGTATCTCTTATGTATTTGATCTATAAACTTGCGCACTATACTTGTGATAAATAAAATTTAATGAATAGCAACTTTTTGCGTCGATCCAAAACCAGCGCCACTTATCTTAACGAAGTAAAAACCATTGCTCAGGTGGAATGATATCGGCACATCTTTCAATAGGTCTGTTGCAGGTATATGCAAGACCATTTTTCCTGCCAGGTCATACACATCTATTGTTGCACCCTTTATCGTTGAACTGGCATTTACATACACCACACCTGTTGATGGGTTAGGATAAACAGAAATTTCAGCCGTTCTCTCATTTACTTGTGATATCGAAACCGGGTTAGCTGTAGCCAGCCATATGGTCATGTTCATGATCACGTTGCGGTGGCTTCCTTCTGTAGCATAACTACTGTACAGATTGGCATTGGGGTTACCGGTACCATCGTCAAAGGGTGAGCTATCAGTCATCATACCTACCTTACCATTGCCATACCGTGCATACGCTACTACAACATTGCTATTACCACTTGCTGGCGATGTATTATGCACCACACCCTGTACGGATGCATTCTTGGTAGGGTCCAGTGTCAGGCTGGTACCATTGTGCCACACTACGGAGGTCACATTACCCATAGGCCCATGCAGTATACTGTCATTAGGTGCAGTGACCACATAGTTGAACGTACCTGAAAAATCCTTCAGATCTACACTGATACCGAACGGGTTGGCAACAACACCATTATTAGTAAAGAGGTCATTCCATATAGCGGGGCTATCCCATCCATCATTATTACGGTCGCTATTGTTATGGTCCGATATCATGAAGAGGCCACCACCATTTTGAACGAAACGTAGCAAAGCTGTTTTTTCAGCAGAACTAAATTTTATGTTGGGTTCGTCTATTACGAACACCTTGTAGTTCGCCAAGTCTTGTGCATTGGTATTGTCGCCATAAGTAATACTGCCGTTGTATGGTAGGGTTTCCAGCGTGTATCCTTTATTTGCCAGGTCTACTCCCCAGGTACTTAAAGACCCCGTCCAGTAAGTTTCGGCAGTACTTGTGGTGATACCACCCTGCGCAGGTGTTGGTAAACGCTGCGGGTTGCTTTTATATCCCGATGCGCCAATATAGGGCAAGCCGGTACTGCTACTATATCCCAGGTTGGTCTGGTCTGCATCTATTACCCAGTCCGCATTGCCCGATGTTTCAGCCTTCGTCGCATCAAACAATATTTTCCCCTGGCCATAAGCACCAGCAACATTCAACACTACAATAATAAAAGTTAAAAACAGCTTCCTCATACTCAAAAATTTGTCCCCTTATTTCTGTATTTAGATCTCGAAAGCCTCCAGTTATACGGTAGGCTTTCGAGATAGATAACTTTTAAACCCCTTACTGCTTATTGCACATCTATTGCCGGGTCACGAAGCTCTAGTTCAGGTGCGCTGCTAAAGCTAACCAATACACCGGTCACGGTCTTAGGGGTTGTAGGTACTGATTGTCCGGCAAAAGGACCACCACTATACTCATAGAAGGCTATGCCAGATGCAGAAGAAGCGTCAGTGATGGTCCTGGCAGCGCCATAAGTTGACCCGCCAGCGAATGTGGCACCGGTTATTTTAACAAGTACATACTCCAGGTCGCTTGATGCATAGGTAGATGCAATAGCAGCAGTGGTCATCACAAGTGGCGGTTGAGATATGCCGGTGCCTAATGTCACTGCCTTTGTAGCTGCAGAAGAAGCCAACTTAACCTCGAGCGACCCAGTAAGCGGTTTATAA
>Ga0116227_10015997_pt1 | contig 10937 bp, 8 predicted proteins | sample S1TSphgellanicum_FD_89693 | JGI IMG/M metagenome (GOLD analysis project Ga0116227, IMG submission 89693) | Host-associated microbial communities from peat moss isolated from Minnesota, USA - S1T2_Fb - Sphagnum magellanicum MG | ecosystem: Host-associated > Plants > Peat moss > Unclassified...
AAACGCCGGCGCTTCCTCCCACACCTTCTGGAAAAATACCCAGCGGGCGGTTGGCTTTCGGCGCGTCGCGCAAAATTTTGCGAATGCTGCGCGCGGTAAATGCCTGATTCGAGCCCGCGAACGACACCGGATAACACGCCAGCGCATCCGCTACGCGCGGCAGAAGAATGTCTCCGGGCGAGGGAAAACTGAACGGACCCATTTTGAAGCGAGGCCAGTTCGCCGTGACCATCCAGCGCACCGGCGGGTCGCCAGGGCCGTAGCGCTGGCGAATGATTTGTGTCATGATCGCGGCGGGAAAAAGAATCCAGAGTCCTTTGCGCTGATAGTGGTTGGCGGCCAGCACAAAGCTGGGATTCTCGGGCAGATTCTCAACGCCTTCAATGACGGGCGCGGGCGTGATACCCTTGCAGATCTCGGAAGTGAAGGCGTCCACCGAAGTGGGTGTGCGGTGAACGATATGCGGGCCTAATCCGAAGATGAGCTTCCAGGGAACTTTGATCTTGACTTCAGACACGCCGACCCTTCCAGTCCGTGGTGAGGCGAAATAGCGTCACAAACATGCCATTCAGCGCGATCAGTTGGAAGAAGTAAATGCCGAAGGGTGCCAGAAGCACCCGCCAGGCGCGGCCGGCGCGGGATTCGGCGTACCACGGCAGCAGCGTTAAAAAGGGCGCGAAGAACAACAGCACCAAGGGCGGCGCGAGTTCCATGTTCGCGTCATACAGGCCCAGCAAGAGCGCCGGAAGCCAGGAAGTCAGCAGAATGGACGCCAGAATCACCTGCACTCCTCCGGCGGGGTTGGCCTGGAGGAAGCGGAACGAATTCTTCTGAAAACCCTTCCAGATAGCCGCCAGATTGTCGTACATGCGGACGGAACCCAGATGCTCGGCGCGCAGAACACGGACGGACAAATTATTTTGCTTAGCCAGTTGAGCGATGGCGACATCTTCAATCACGCTGCGGATTACTTTGCCGTGACCCCCGATGCGTTCGTAAGCACTGCGGCGAAACAGCAGACATTGCCCGTTAGCCAGCGCGGATTTGTTATCTGTGCGATTCACGGCGCGGGCGCTGACTCCCGTAAAGTAGAGCGCGAAGCCATAAGGCAGCAGCATTTTTTCGAAAACGCTCACGCACTTCTGTTCCAGAAAGGCAGTCAGCAAATCATAGTTATTTTCTTCGGCGTGCTGGACGGCGGAGGCGGCAAAGGCCGGGTGGAATTGAGTGTCCGCGTCCACGAAAAGCAGCCATTTTGTCTGGGCAATGGACGCTCCGGCGGCGCAGGCGCTCGGTTTGCCCAGGCTGCCAGGGCTTAACGGAGGTGCTGATATGACGGTGGCGCCGGCGGCTCCCGCAACCGCAGCCGTTTCGTCAGTCGAACCATCATTAACAACAAGCACGTGCAGACCTTTAAAGCTGCCGATGGCCTGCGCAATCTGATGGGCTTCGTTGCGTGCGGGAATAATCACTGTCAAATCCGGCGCAGACAGGTTCTTTGAAACAGGCAACCGGCCAAGCAGCAAATAATTGATGCGCGACTTCCACAGAAAGAAGAAAATTCCAAAGCTGACCCCCAGGCAGACCAATTCGATCATGTGTGCGCGATGACGATGGTGGGTCCGGCCGGCCCGTTGGGAAATGGATTTTCTGGCGACAGTTCCTGCCATGCTCCGGTCTTAGCCTGCGCATTGGCTTCAATGGCGGATTCGGGCACCGCTGGAATTTGCGCCACCCAGCGCGTCCAGGTATAAGGAGAAAGAGGGCGTTCCAAAGTAGCCGCGGCCCACGGGCCTTTGTTGGCACGCACGCGCACGGCCTGAATACCGCGCGTGCCGGCAAACGAAACACCGCCGAACTGCAGCAGCGGCCCGTCGCGGCGAATGTGATCGATATGAGAACAGATATGAATGAGCGGTTCCTTTGTGTATCCCAAACGCTGCCAGGTGCCGTAATAGGGCTTTGAAACAAAACGAATTTCACCCAGCCATTTCACGTTTCGGCAGCCATAGTAACTGGGTGCCAGCAGGCGCAGCGGGAAACCATGCGTGCGGCTCAGCGTTTTTCCGTTCATGCCGATGGCGAGCAAAGAATCGGGGCCAAAAGCATAGTCCAATTTCAGGCTGTCATCGTGTCCTTCCACGCCAATGAACGCAGCCTCGACGATACTTTCGGGCAGCGTCCGCCGGTCTATCAGCTGCGAAAGATGAACGCCGGCCCATTGCGCGGTGCCCATCAGGTCAGACTTCAGCGTGTTGCTGATGCAGCGCAATGTGATGTAACGATATTCGCGGCTGAGGCTGAGCAGTTCACCGAAACGCAGGGAGCGCAGCGGCTTGCCGTCGAGGGTAATCTTCAAGCGCCAGGTGTTGAGGTCAATCAGCGGGTCCACCGTGTTCTTGCTCATGCCGTAGAACTGCGGCACGGTAGAAACTTCGTTGCGCACCAGGCCCATGCCAAAGTTGCGGTCGCCCAAAGCGGGCTGAAAAGGGAACAGTTCAACCGGCTGAACGGCGCGCTTTTCCAGCATGGATTCGCGCAGATAGCTTTCGGCCGCAACGGCGACCACCCCAGTGGACATCAGGGCTTCCACAAGAAACTTGCGGCGTTCCGGCGGCGCATCCGGGTGGGGCATTTTGGCGGGGACAAAGGCGATGAAAGCAATAGCGGGAACCCAGAACAGCAGGCCGCCCGCGATAGATGGATAGCCAATGGAATAATTTAGAAAGCAAGCGATGAGAATGCCCAAGGCAATCACGGCGACAGGCTTGGCGAAGCCGATCAGGCGGCAGAGGAACAGACAAAATCCCAGCGTCGCCAACGCTCCCGTGGCAGCCCAGGGCTTGGCCCATGAGCCCAGCGTGGCCAAAATCACGACGGTAAAGCGGGACGGGGTTCTGGCCATCATCCATTCCGAAATCTGGTCTGTCAGAAGCGGAGTGTGGACAAGATAGAACGACAGGTAGTGAACGACGAGGCCAATCAATCCGGCGGCGGACGATATCTGAATGGTTCTGGATACCGGTTCGCGCCTCAAGAACCTCTCCAGAACCTTCGCGCCAGCGGAACAGCCAGGCTGCGGGCCGTAATCCAGTACTTCACGCTGCCGGGAACCACAGTCCTGTGACCAAAGACATCGAAGGAAGAGGCTTGCAAGCGTGCCAGAATTTCGTGGTACACATTCGACGCGATTTCCACCGCGAAGCGTCCGTCGGGGTGAAGCATGAAAATACCGGCGTTGCCCCGGTCATAAAACGTCTGCGCGCGCTTCGCCTGGAATTGCATCAAAGCCGCGAAATTGTCGTTCTTTGTGCGGGCCTGCAAGTCGGTTACTGAATAACGGAACCTGTCCATTTCTTCCAGCGGCAGATAGACCCGGCCGCGCTCCAGATCTTCGTCAATATCGCGCAGAATGTTGGTCAATTGCATGGCAATGCCCAGGTCTATGGCATGCGGCAACGCGGCTTCGCGGTCTTCCGGATTCTTGAAGCCGATCACCCAGCACATCATCAAGCCCACCACCGATGCCACGCGGTAGCAAAACACGCGCAGCTCATCAAATGTTTGATAGCGGGTTTGATTCAGATCCATGCGCATGCCTTCAATCAGTTCGAACGCATATTCGAGAGGAATTTCATAGCGCCGGGCGGTGTCCAGAAACACCTGCAAAACAGGATGCTGGCAGGAACCATGGCCGCTGCGGATGCAGTCGCGCAGCGCGGCTTCCCAGGCATCTAGATCACGCCGTCCCTGATCCTTGTTTTCGCATTCGTCCACCAGATCGTCTGTGTAGCGGCAGAACCAGTAAACCGCATGGGCGGCCGATGCAAGGTGCGGGGGAAAAAATCGGGTGGCGAAATAAAAACTCTTCGAACCCTCGGCGGTCGCCATGGCCGCGCGTTTGTAAAGCGGGTCCAGTTCGCTGCCGTTTACTGAAATAACTGACAAGGTTAATTACTCCGCAGACGCTGATCAACCAGTTGATCGGCAATCTTCGCTGAAGATAGCACGCCGGGCACGCCCGCGCCCGGATGCGTGCCGGCGCCTGCGAAAAACAGATTTTTGATATCTTCCGATTCGTTATGCGGACGGAACCAGGCGGACTGGCTGAAGATGGGTTCAAACGAAAATCCGGTCCCCAGATGCGTGTTCAGAGTGGTTTCAAAATCCAGCGGCGTCAGCAGACGTTCGCTCACCACATGCTCACGCAGGCCGGGCAGATAATGCTCGTCCAAAAATTTCATGATGCTGTCGCGAAATGGTTTCGCTTGCACGTTCCAGTCGATACCGCTTTTCTGATTGGGAACGGGTGCCAGCACATAGAAGCAATCGCAGCCTTCGGGCGCCATGGACGCGTCGGTGGCGCTGGGCCTATGCAGATATAGCGAAAAATCTTCGGACAAAAGTTTCTTTGTGAAAATATCGTTTAGCAATTCGCGGTAGCGGTCGCCCAGAATAATGGTGTGGTGCTTGATGCCGGGGTATGTCTTATTCGTCCCGAAATAAATGACGAACAGCGACATGCTGTAGCGCATGCGTTTCAGCTTGCCTTCGGTGTATTTACGGCGATGCTCCGGCGCAATCATCTTCAGATAGGTGTTGGCCACGTCTGCATTGCTGACAACCGCATCGGCGCGCAGCAATTTGCCAGCCGCAGTGACCACACCTTTCGCGGTCTTCTCTTCCACCACGATTTTCTGAATGGACGTGGACAAGTGAATGTGGCCGCCCAACTCACAGAATAAGCGTCCCAGCGCATCCACAATGGCACCGGTGCCGCCAATGGCGTAGTGAACGCCCCAGCGGCGCTCCAGATGATGGATCAGCGCATAAATGGACGTAGTCTGAAAAGGATTGCCGCCCACCAGCAGCGGGTGAAAGCTGAAGACACGGCGCAGCATGGGGTCTTTGACATAACCCGCCGCAAACTGATAAACGGTCTTGTACGATTGCAAACGGATCAGGTCCGGCGCAATCTTGATCATGTCACCGAACTTCAGAAACGGCCTGTCTGACAGTTCGACAAAACCTTTTTCAAAAATCGCTTTCGCATGACGCACCATTTTGCGGTACCCCTGCAAATCGTCCGGGGCAAATTGCGAAATCAGCGCTTGCGTTTGCGCTTCGTCGCTGCCGTATTCAAAGAAGCGGCCGTCATGAAACTCAATCCGGTAGAAGGGTTCAACCGGAACCAGTTTGATGTAATCGGCGGGCTTGCGGCCGGACAGCTCAAACAGTTCATCCAGAAGAAAGGGCGCGGTGATGACGGTGGGCCCGCCGTCGAAGCGGAAGCCGTCCTGTTCATACAAGTAAGCGCGTCCGCCCAGTTTATCGCGCGCTTCGAACAGGTGAACATCGTAGCCGCGGGTCTGCAGGCGGATGGCCGTGGCCAGCCCCCCAAACCCGCTGCCAATCACGGCAACAGTCTTACTGGCAGCTTTGCTGGCAGCTTTTGTGGGAGGAAACTCGGTCATTCAGATAATCGATCAGGGATTCAATGTCGCGGCCGGCGGGTCCGAAGTGCGCAATTAACGCACGCAGCAGGCTCAGCTTTTCGTGAAAGGGCCGCGGGTCTTCCTCTTCACCGTCCAGCAGATCGTCGCTCATTTGAAACGCCAGCCCGAATTCGCGGCCAAAGCCAGAAAGCAGAGCTCGTGAGTCATCATTATGGATGGCGACCAGAGATCCGGCTTGCACGGCCAGCGTGAATAACGGCACGGTCTTAAGATTGGAAATGCTGGCATCGCCGCGCGGTCCGTTGGAAGCAGCGCTTTCCAGATCCAGTGCTTGACCAGCAATCAATCCGCAGCAGTCTAAGGTTCGCAGAAGCGCCAGTTGGAATTCAATCACGCGTTCACGGTCTTCCTGTGGACACTCCGCTTCCAAAACTGAACGTGCGGCTAGCGCCACCAGAGCGAATGCAGCCAAAATTGCGGTGGATTCTCCGTACTCGATGTGAACGGAAGCGCGATCACGGCGAAAAGGCGAATCGTCCATGCAGGGAAGGTCGTCAATAATCAGCGAGGCACAATGCAGCAGTTCCACCGCTCCAGCAGCGGCAAGGGTAATTTGCTGGGGAGCGCCAAACAAGCGGGCGATGCGCAAGGACAGCACGGGACGGATTCGCTGCGCTGAACCAAGCACCGCATAGCGCATGGCTTGAAACACAGACTGTCCGGCCGATTGTCCGTGAAGACAAAGCAGCGTTTCAAGGTAGCGATTGATCTCTGAACGATCTGTCGCGATGGCGACGGGCTGACGAGCCCTCAAAGGATTCATCGTAAGGTCTTACGCTCTCTAGATTGTAGTTCATGCAGTGTGGCGCTAATTAATTCAGCAATCCAGCCGAAGAGAATTTAACGGTGAGCGGATCAGTTCCGGTACTTCTAAAACTTATTTCCAGTACTGGTAAACCTGCCGTTAAGATCGCTCGTTTCCATACCAGCGGATGACGCTTTGCTAGGTGCTCATCCACCGGCTTCTGCCTGCCAGACGATTTGTGAGGAGAAAATCCATGACCATACGTGTGTTTGCCGCACTCTGTATCTGTTCTGTCGCTTGCGCGGAGACACCGCCGCCGGGCATGCCGCCCCGAACGGCGCTGCGGATTCTGGAACAGGGAACTTGGGGACCAACCGAAAGCAGCCTTTCGGAACTCCAAAAGTTGGGCTTTGCCGCCTGGTTTGCCAGCCAGGTGAAAGCGGCACCGTCGGCTATACCGGATCAGCCGCTAACCACAACCAATAGCAGCGGCGTGGTGATCACGAATTCAAACGTCGGCCCATTGCAGGTGAATTTTTTTGCCAATGCGCTGAACGGGGACGACCAGCTTCGCCAGCGCGTGGCGTTTGCGCTAAGTGAGATCTGGGTAGTGTCGAATATCGACTTGGGCAACGCCTCCGCATTTCCGCCCATATTGCGAATTTTTCAGAAGCGGGCCTTCGATAATTATGAAAATCTGATGAAGGATGTCACGCTGAATCCCGCCATGGGCCATTACCTGGACATGGCAAACAACAACAAGGGCAACCCGGCCCGCAACACCGCCGCGAACGAAAACTATTCGCGCGAGTTCATGCAACTGTTTTGCCTGGGCCTCTATGAGCTGAATCTCAATGGGTCCATAGAAAACGCTGCAGACGGCATGCCGCTGCCTTCTTATACGCAGTCCACCGTTACCAATTTGGCCAAGATGTTTACCGGCTGGACTTACGCTCCGGTAGCGGGCGCGGCGGACCACAATAACAATCCTGTGAATTTTCTGGTGCCCATGGAGTCTCACGAAGCAGAACACGACACCACGACCAAGACAATTTTTGGCGTCAGCATTCCCGCTGGGACCACTGCCGGCCAAGACATCGACCAGGCGATTAATATTGTTTTCCATCAGCGCAGTCTGCCGCCGTTTATTTCGAAACAATTGATTCAGCATCTGGTGACCAGCAATCCCTCGCCCGCTTATGTGGAACGCGTCGCTTCGGTATTTGAAAATAACGGCAGCGGCGTGCGCGGTGATTTGAAAGCGGTGGTCTACCAGATTCTGACTGATCCGGAGGCACGCGCGGGCGACACGGAAGGCTTCAGCAGCGAACCGAACTTCGGACATTTTCGCGAACCGGTTCTGTACCTGGCGAATCTGCTGCGCGGCTTGAACGGAAAAATGACGGCGGCCAGCGGCGTAGCCGGGTACGCCACCAAACTGGGACAGAATTTGTTTTATTCGCCCAGCGTGTTCAGCTATTTTCCGCCCGGCTACTCGGTGGACGGCTTACTGGCGCCGGAGCTGGATCTTTTTAACACCCAGACATCAGTGGCGCGAACGGGCGTCGTCAATTCGGCGATATTTGCAGGCCATCTGGATGCCGGCACCACTCTTGATTTAGCGCCTTACATCGCGGCGGAAACAGCAGGGCAAACGCAGTTCCTGTCTCTGGTGAGCAAGATGTTCTTTCACAATGCCATGTCCACCCAGGTGCAAAGCGCAATGGAGGAAGCCATGAGCGGAGTAACGGCGTCCGCCGACAAAGCGAAGGCAGTTTTGTACATCGCGCTGACGTCCAATGAGTTCAACGTCATTCATTAAAAAGAGGAAAAACATGTTTTCAAGACGCGATCTGGTTCGATTTGGAGCGGCCTCCGTCGGCTCCCTCGCTTTGCGGCCGTTTGGCCTTCTTCCCGCGCTGGCGCGGTCCGGTTCCTCGGATTACCGAGCGCTGGTGTGCGTTTTTCTGTTCGGCGGCAACGATGCGAACAACATGATTGTGCCGATGGACGATACGCGCTATCAGCAATATCTTGCCATTCGCGGTAACCTCGCGCTGCGCAGCCCGGACCTGACATCCACCGTCCATACAAAAACCGGCGGCGCGCCGTATGCGTTTCATTCCGACTTGGCGGAAGTGGCTTCGCTGTTCGCCAACGGGGAACTGGCGGTTGCGGCCAATGTGGGAACGCTGGTGCAGCCCATTACACGCGTGCAGTATCAGGCGCATTCGAGCGCTGTGCCGACGAATTTGTTCTCGCATCTGGATCAGCAGACGGAATGGCAGACGGCCAGTTTGCAGTCCACCAGTCCGACCGGCTGGGCCGGGCGAGCGGCTGACCTTCTCGCTTCGCAAAATTCCAGCAGTCTGCCCCCGTTCTTATCAGTGGCCGGCAATGTTCTGATGGGTAACGGCGTGAGCACGCAGCAGGTGGATCTGAATCCCGGCGGATCCTTGGACATGCCGGGCTACAACACTTCGGGTGCTTCGGTGGCGCGGCGGCGCGCGTTTGAAAACCTGCTGAGCTTTGGAAGCGGCATGAAGATGGCGCAAGCGGCCAACGGTATTATGCTGAACAGCATTGCAGACGCCACTGCACTGGGGTCGGCTCTCAGCCAGGCCAGCCTGACGACTGTGTTTCCAAGCACCAGCTTAGGCGCGCAACTGGAGCAGGTGGCTAAGATCATCCAGGTGCGTGAATCGTTAGGGATGCGCAGGCAAGTATTCTTCTGCTCGCTGGGCGGCTTCGACACACACGATATGGAGTTGCCAACGCATAAGCAGCTTTATCCGCAGTTGAGCAAGGCGCTGGCGGCGTTCAATTCGGCGATGCAGGAGATTGGGACTGAAAACGACGTGACTACATTCACCGAATCGGACTTCAGCCGCACATTCCAGCCGACGTCGAGCGATGGCAGCGACCACGCCTGGGGCAGCCATCACTTGATAATGGGCGGCGCCGTCAAGGGCGGCAATATTTATGGTTCACTGCCGCAATTTGTGCTGGGCGGCCCGGACGATGCCGATACGCGGGGCCGCTGGATACCGTCGACTTCGCTGGATCAGTATGGGGCGACGCTTTGTTCGTGGCTGGGTGTTCCGAGTGCCAGTTTGACAACGATTTTCCCGAATTTAAGTAATTTCAGCACACGGAATTTAAATTTTTTGAACGCTTAATTCGCCGCTGTCTTCGGCTCGCATCCGCGCAGCACTTCAGCCATCTCTTCGGGCGCGGTATCGGCTAGGAAACTGCCGAATCCCGTCTCAATCGTTGCCAGATATTTGAGCTTGTTGACGCTGCGCTGAAGCGGCAGGAACTGGATATGAAAATGATAGGAGACTTCCCGTTGCTTCAGAGGCGCCTGCTTCACAGCCATCATCAGCGGCAGCAAGAACCCGTAAAGATTGTCGTACTTCCTGCGCACGATGCTGATGATTTCCGCCAGCGCGGTTTTTTCCTCATTAGTCAGTTCCAGAAGTGTCCGCACATGACGGCGCGAATAGATAGACACCTCGGCGGGAAATCGCGCGGCATACGGCACAAAAGCAGCGAAGTGATCATTTTCGGCAATGACGCGCGTTCGCTGCTTCAGCTCTTCCGCCAGCAGGTCACAGAAGAGACAGCCGCCCTTGTGCTCGGACGCGGCCTCCAATTCTTTCTGCACGATGGGCGACACGAACGGCATGGCGTAAATCTGGCCGTGCGGATGCGGCATGGTGACGCCCACTGCCTCGCCGCAATTTTCGAAGACGGCAACCATAGCGATATCCGGATTCTCGCTGTGAAATTGCGTGCGGCTAGTCCACACATCAATCACTTTGCGCCAGTTTTCGAGCGAAAGCTTCGACGGCGGAAGCGTATGCTCGGGCGAATAGAGCACCACGTCACAAGCACCGCGCGGACCAGTTGCATCGAACAAGCCTGGAGGTTCATTGGGCGAAAACGGATCGGCCGCGGGTGAAAAACCCGGAAAATCGTTCGCGTAAAGATGAACGTCATAGTGGTCGGGCACTTTCCCGGAGCCAGGATCGAAAGGACACCAGTTGGCCGGCATTTGCGGCCTGTTCTGCCGGTCGGTATTAAAAACAACCCATTGCTTGAGGAGGGCGTGCCAGCGGAGTTGATGCATATCAGCGTTTCAGTTGGACAGGGAAGGTAATGGCATTGCTTTTGCTGTCGTTCTGAATGAGTATAAGACTCACGTTTTCCGCTAACTGGTCCGGCAGCCGCAGCCGCACTTCATAAACGCCAATCGCCTCGGCCGGAAGGGTGGCGGAAACCACTTCCACCTTCACGCCATTGACGGTTGCGAGAACTGGAGTTAGCACGTTAAAAGACCCGTCGGCATTGGCGTCGGAAGAAACCGCGCCCAGTCCGGTTGCCCAAACCGTGAGCAAATCCGAAGGCCGCGCGGGATTTTCCGGAGTCAGCGGAACCCCCTCAGGCGCATGCAAAACCAAACCAGTGCGCGGTTCTTTCAGTCCGAAGGCAAAAATGCCGGGCGATGCAGCCGTGAAGTGCAGCGCCACCGGGCGTGAGGAGGAGACTGAACCGTTTTCGCCTTCACTTTGCAGCCAAATGCTTCCCGACGAAGCGCCGCCCAGATCATAAGGAATCTGAACCTGCAACTGATCACCGCTGGTGTCGGTCACCCGCAGAGCCGAGCCATTCAG
>Ga0116227_10015998_pt1 | contig 10937 bp, 5 predicted proteins | sample S1TSphgellanicum_FD_89693 | JGI IMG/M metagenome (GOLD analysis project Ga0116227, IMG submission 89693) | Host-associated microbial communities from peat moss isolated from Minnesota, USA - S1T2_Fb - Sphagnum magellanicum MG | ecosystem: Host-associated > Plants > Peat moss > Unclassified...
AAGGAGCATTGAGTGGCACTCTTAGTTCAATTCTTCAATCAAGTAGCAATGTTGAAAGGAGAGATGGAAATGAACCTATTGATGTAGTTTGTGAGCCTTTTGAGAAAAAACCCAAGAGATTTTCTGAAAATATTCATGTGTTTTAAGACACACGGGCTTGTTTTCCATGGACCATACAATTGATTGTTCAAGATGACAGGTTATTGCTTAAGCTTAGTGCACAATCTTTAGCAAGATCAAGGGAAAAACAAGTCGTTTAGCTTTCAAGTTTGACATGCTTCAAAAACATGTCAATCATTGAAAAACAAAAATAGTTACATCAAACATTCTCATTGGGGATTATTACTATAACCAAGACACAACACATTGCAAAGACAAAAAAATTGTGGGCACAATTTTAAGTTTGTCATGACCTTAGTGTAATTCGCCCATTTCAGTTGGGATTTTAGAAAAAAATATTGAGTTTATTTCTATCTTGCACATTATCATGCATGGAATACTTATGTTGGAATATGAGTCATTAAGGGAGTTGTTTTTGTTGATAAAGGTAAAACATACCTCATTAAAGAATTGGTCGAATAATAATGGCTAACAAATTGGAAAGGCAATGGACAATGTGGTCCTTTCCAAGGTAGTTTTTGTTATTTCAAAGGTTAATTTTGTTGTTGTTAGTGTAGACAAGGTAATATTATTGATCCTAAAAATTGGATCAATATCCACATATATGTGATGAAGAATTGGAAACACATTATAATTTTGTTGACATTCAAAAGGGTTGAGGTGGGTGCAACCTTAGATAAAATCAAATGTGTTATTTTGGACACCACCACCTCCTTAAACAATAGACAGTAGTCTCCTACATTTTCATGTGTTGATGCCTCTTTTAAGAGTAGAAACTTGTCAAATGCGTTCTAATGTGCTACAACCTTTTCAAACAGTAAATGATAGTTTTTTGTTTGTTGATGTTCCACCACCTCCTTAAATAATAGACAATAGTTTGTTGTGTTTTCATTTGTTAACACCTCCTCCAATAGTAGATGGTAATTTGGATTGTTTTGATCTCCTACCACCTCCTTAAGTAATTTTCCCACAGGAATAAGATCGATGAGTGATGGTAGGTCATTCTCCAAATCAATAAGTGGCGGTAGATCATCCTCCAAGTCCTTTTTTGCTTCAAATGGTTCTTCTACCAATGTGACACCCTTCCCATTGTGCATTATTGTTGCCCCTTGGGCAAGATGTGCATTTTTGTCCCTAAAGGCCTCCTTGGTCTTATGTTGTCCCACTACTAACCAACTACTATCCACCCTAAGATAGTAAGAGGGTCTTGGCACATTAAGGTGGTATCAAAAATAACACTTGTGGAGTCCACAATTTTACTTTTTTTTAATTTTTAATTCATATGCATATTTAGTGTTTTGGCAATCTAAAATTGTCCATTTGAAAGTAGGAGGCAAGTGGAGTACCTAAAACTTAAACTTATAAGTTTTTAAATTGTGACACATGTTTTGATTTGATCAGTTAGGGAAAAAGTTAAAAGCAAAAACATGGGTTTTTTCAATTTTTATAATTGGCCATTGTTTTTTAAGGTAATAAAGTCATTTTTTCCAAAAAAAATAATCCTCAATTTTTCCATTTTAATAAATCATGTATTGATAAATTGAAATATTAAACTTATTTGTAAGCCCTTTTTTTAACATTATAATACCCTCACAATCAGATTAGGAAATAATTATATATATATATATATATATATTTGTTTATTTATTTATTTCACACATGTTTTTATGGACTATGATAGAAGATGTTATGTCATTTTAAATGTCTACCTTGTAATGAATTGATGGCATTTTACTTTCAAATTTTCAAATTTGATTCTAAAAATGTTATAGTTTAGTTAAATGAAACCTTCCTATAATTTTCAATCATATCCCAACACATATTGTACAAAACTTAAAGGTACCCCCCTTAAAACTGCCCTTGTGACACCAAAAAATGGACACCTTAGTATGCCAAGACCCAAGAGTACTAGTATGGTATTGTTGCTCCATGATTCTACCACAAAGAAAAGGCATTTTTGTCCCTCTTCATTATAATTTGCTTGTCCCACTACTGGCCATCCACCCATCATTGGGTAGTAATTCTAATAGGGTTTTGTTGCCCCCACAATATCATGTAAAATTTTTTTAAAATTTCATTTTGGTTTTTGAAAGTGGGTACACACCTCTTTGCTTGTCCATTCACTCACCTCCCTTTGCTAGTCTATTATTGCTTGCACCTTTGACGGTAGTTGTACAACAAAGTTTTCCATCATTGTCTTTGAACTCCTTATCATTGTCCTTGTCATCATGTTTATTAAATAGTAGTGTATTTTTGCATATTACCTTCCACTCCCAATTGCTACCAAAAGTAGAAGTTTAGTTTCTTACAACATAGAGGTCAATAGTGATAGTGTAGATCCCAATATATAAGCTCTCAAGTTTGGACTAGGCCTTAGGGGCTTGTTACCTTCTTTGGTTAAATTTACCCTCTTTCCTATTTGACTTGGATACTTAATGATATGATTACCTTTTACTTTCCTACCTCCTCTATGTTGTGTGTAAACCAACATCCCACTATTAATGCCTTGGAATATAAGTACTACTTTTTGTACCATTGCCTCTCATCCATCTCACGTTATATTCCATAACACATTTGCACAAACTAAAATTTCAAATCTAGGTTTTTTTCTTTTTCTTTTTTTTAACAACAAACATGAAGGTACTACTGTCATAAAATCTATAATAACTAGCAAGAAAGTTAGTATCATCACTATGTTTTATTTGTTGTAATATTGTCACACACCCTTATTTTTTCAGAACTCACAACCATTAATTTTCCCTTGAAAAACCCCACTAACAATGAATAAAAGCACCAAAACTTGTAACTTTCCTCAAAACATAAAACAAAACCTCAACCAAATATTGCAAAACCCATACATATTATGGTCTACTTTTTTTCCAAACTACCTTCATTTTGTATTTTCCCAAAACAAACACTTTGAAAACTTCCATAAGAACAAAACCCAAAACCCAACTAGATTTTGAAACTTTGCATTCACAACATGGTAATGTCAACACAAAACTCAAAAAATCCAACATAAACCAAAACTTTGGGAATGTATCCACGGCATGGTCGCTAAATGTTAAACCATGGAATTCGGCAACCTAGTTACCATCAAGGAAAAATGTTGTTAAATAAAAAAGGGAATGAGAAAAAAAGAAAGCAAATGAAAGTAAGACTTATTTATTGTTTTCCTATTGTCCTATAACAACTACCGTCATGCATCAACTATCGTCCTATAATAACTACCATCATGCAACAGCTATCATCATGCACATATCATCATTTGTAGACTTGAAAAAATACCCCTAACTGCTTTCTAACCTTCGATAGCTATTGCCTACCATCTATTGCCTTCAAACCCTTTGTGGTTATTGACTACCATCTATAACAACATTACTTTCCCTACAATCCCCAAATCTCATGTCTACCTCCTTGTTGTTGCCTTTTAATGGTAGCTACCATCTTCTGGTAGAATGCACTTTATATTCCAAAACTAAAACAAATAGTAAATAATATTTTAACTTTATAAAAGAAAAGAAAAACTAATACATAAAAGTAATAAAACTCTATATAAATTTGATATGAGCTATTCTCCTTTCTTTTATCACACTTTAAGTAGAACACACACTAAAAAGAAATGTTAAAATCCATACAACCTTCAATCATTCTCCATTATGTGAGGACAAATACAACTTTCTTCCATGTTCTTCTCCTTTTTTATCACATAAGAACGTCACATTAATCTTCTAATGATTTAATCATTGAATGAAATCCTTCATTACTCCCAAAAAATAAATAAGGAACTTAAAAAAGATGTTCACCACACAATGGTTTAGTCTTTATCCTTTTAAATTTTCTTATCCTAATCCCTTCCACACATCCTAGTTAAAGGAAATCCATCCATCCTTTATCCACTTGGACTAATTAACTTAAATGGCTTCACCCTTTAATAAATAAAAAATGGTAAGTAAGATATTTATCACTAGTAACTAAATAGTTACTAGGATCCCCTTCTAAATGAACTAGATTAGGATATTATTTCTAGTAACTAATATTATTTTTATTAGAATTCTTCCTAGAATTAACTTTTGATTATTTTGCCTTATGAAGGTAGTTTGTTGTATTGACGGTATTATCATCAAAAAACATTTTCACTCTATAACTCTTTTAAATTTATTCTACCATCTAACAATAATTACCATCTAATGACGATATTACCATCTCCTAACACCTATGGTGTTTTAACTAACACGTGACAATTTTCTACCATTAACATTATAGTTATAAAATGTGTTATTAATCAAAGTCAAGGGCATTAATTCCTTGGAGATGCCCTACATTTCATCAATTATACATACCATGTTCTTCATGAAAAGCTTGTTGTTGTGGATATTCCTAATAACTTTACATATCCAAAGGCTTCCATTTTTTATTAGTAGTTGGAAAAATTTATGTGTCGCATGAATTGTTAGGTTTTGGAAGTTTTGAACCCTTTCCTTTCTTTTTTACACATGTTTGAAAAAATAAAATCACAATATGCTAGTATTAATCTTGAATCCTAGGTACGAATCCATGCACTTAGTCACAATTCATGTGGGTTGTGATAATGTTGTGGCTTTGGTTGTAAAGTATGACTAGAAATTTTAGCTACTTTTGTTAATGGAAGTTTATAAGTTGTCAATGCCAATTATTGTTGGAGAACTTGATGCATTTGGTTCAAGGACTAGAAATGAATATTTGTTTTGCACCATAGACACAACTACAAACATTTTGAAGGACCTTATTGGTAGAAAGTTGTACATTTACCATCAATATCTTGTTGATGAAATAGTTGCAATTACACCTTAACATGGTGGCACATAGAAGAACATAGGTTTCCAACAATTATTACCTGAGTTAAATAAATTTTGTGCATCTTGGCCTCCCAAATCAAAACAAAAAGGATTATCTCCATTGCTAGAATCTTGATTGCACTTCATAGATGTCAGCTTCAAACATAAAATCTTAACAAGCTAATTTTTGTTAACAAAAATTGACCACATAATCCATGTGTTGGGTGCCTTAAGGTTTTTGACCTTGCATTTATATGTGAGGCAAAATTAAATTTGATTGAAAAATCAAATGTTAAATTTGCACATGAGATTGAACGCAAAGAATCTCCAAAGACTTAAGATGGTTGGAAGATGTGATACTGTAATTTGGTTCACCAAGTTTGAATTTCTTCTTAGTTTTGTAGGCATTTCAAGTCTATAGTTCATGGTTATGATGTGGAGTTGAAGATGGAATGTTGGTTTTAATGATTGTATGGATAATTTTCAAGTACAATCATCATGCGATAAAATTAAAAATTGAGATTCTTACTATCTTGATCAAATGACAAATGTAATCTTATCATGAGCCTTACAAAAGTGAAGATGATGAAATAGGCTTTATGTCAAGATTTAAGGGGTCTATGCCATGATTCCAAGCTAGCCCAAGTGGAAATGTTGGTCTTTATTTGTGTGGTGTGTATTTTATGTGTCATTTGTGGGCTTAATTTGGTTTTATGAATACTTTTCCTTTTGTCAAGTAGATCTTGATGTTTATTGTTTATCATTTAACTTGTTACTAGTGTTTTTTTTTTCTTATATGGGGCTTTAATTTGGTTTGTTGTTGTCTTTTGTCTATCATGTGTTATGTGTCTTGCTCTTTGCTCCTACCCATCCTATGGTTATAATTTTGGTCATGTTTTTACTTTTCACTTTTTTTTTGCATAATGAAATTTGGGTTTCTACTTTTCAATTTCTATCAAGTGCATTGGGTTTGAAATAGTCTTTGGTCTTTAGTGATGTATGTTTTTCTCTTTGTGTTTTTAGTTGTTCGAAGGGATGTGAGTTTGGGGGATGGAATTTAGGGAACTTGTGAAGTTTTGGTCCAATCATTTTCTTGTTATTTCTTGCTCCTTTGTTGTTTGAGGGATGTGAGTATGGGGGATGAAAACTGAAACTTGGAATATGCAAAAGAAGAGTTTAACTTTGCCTATTGGAAACCAATATTGAGAAAATGTTCTATATTTCATATTCATTATATTCTTAAATATTAATTTCATTTTTATTTGGGTTTAGGGTTTCAAATAAGTTTAAATTGAAGATTGAAAGATTCATCTTTGGATTTTCAAGTTGCACCACTTTGATATGTTTGTGAATATTTTTGTTAGTAGGTAGACTAATTTTATTTTTTTGGTGTGTTAAGCCTTGAATTCTAAGAATCTGTGTTCTTTTAGACTTGGGTATTTCATCTAACTGGGCATTTATCAAAGAACCTTGAATAATCTTTAAGTTACCTACCAACACACATAATATAAGTGGTCAGGGTTCCATTAAAGACCCCAAAGAACCTTTAAATGCACTCGTTAAAATAGCCCGAGGTTTTTGTTAAATAATTTAGGTTACACATCCATCTAAATCAATATCCAAACCCTCACCCGTGGCTTGCACCCATTGAGCCCCAATTGTGAGAGAACCACCTCAGGTGGCTCTTTAAAAATTTTAAAAATTCAATTAACCAGACCTGGCTGGTTCTTTAAAATAATTTTCTTTAAAAACCCATACCCAATTGTTATATATTTTTAAAAAATCAAATACCCACCTTCACACTGGTCTTGACCATTGGTGACACATGTGCCCTGAGGACTTGGTGTAGAGTGGTGATGCTGGTGTGCTTAGTACCAGTGTCTTGCAAGTTATTGACTGGGTTGCAGAAATGGGCTGTGAACCGGAACCGCGTGAGATACTCGGGCACTCTTTCAGGGGGTCTTCTCATTCATTGAGGCTTTGTGGTTTCAGCTATGAATTCCTTTCTAGTCGAAAAGGAACTCGCGACACAAATCTGTTCTGAACCAGAGCACCTTGTGAAATGCTTCTTCTTCCTTGGGTTGGGGGGCTCGTGCTCTCATTCCGGCTATGAATTTAATAGCTAGCTCTGGATTTCTACACAAATCTGTTCTGAACTAGCACCTTGTGAAATGCTTCTTCTTCCTTGGGTTGGGGGGCTCGCGCTCTCATTCCGGCTATGAATTTAGTAGCTAGCTCTGGATTTCTAATGGAAAAAGTATGCCTGTGAAATCCGCATGAAAAGCTGTCCTCAAGTAGCTTCAAGCCAGTGCACGGAAAAACAAGTGCTCCGTTGAAAAAGCGCTCCTACTTTGTCAACGCGTTCCACACTAACACATGAAAGTTTATGTTATAAAAATCTAATATATTCGCGTGCTTTTCTATTGACATTTTTACTCGCAGAGTTTGTATATAAAAAAATCATATCTATATATATATATATATACATGGTTTTTTTTTGTTGACTTTCACTCGGGAAGTTTGCACTCCAAGACCAACAACTGGGTACAACGCCATAGATTATGGTCTTGACTTTCTAGCATCGGAAGGGACAGGGTTTAGGGTCGAACTAGGTTTAGGCCCCCTTGTACAACACTACGGGAGGGACCAGGACCATGAAAATTCACAAATCATTTATGTGGAGGCCATGGTTGTGAATTGCAATGTAAAATGATAAAAGACTTGATTGAGGTACCTTAACATGTTGAAATTTCTGACCAATCATGGCTTTTTGAGCTCATGGTTTAATGGATTTCATGTTAGGCTTATCATGCCCATCTCAAATAGGTGGGCTTGGCAGGAAGTCCATTCAAACACGACATTCTCCAAAATGCATTTAATGTCCATTTCTCATTTGTTCATATTTCCTTGATTCCTTAGGCCTTCAACCTTGTGTAAAATAGTGTTTTTGTTTTTTTTTTTTTTTGGGTGAATTATAACTAGATTTTTACTTTTTTTTAAATGCAATTATGAGTGCAAAGAACATTGAGAAGTCACATCTTCACTATCCATATTGCCCATTTGCAAGAACATTCCTTTCTTCATCATCAAGTTTTTTCAAATAGTTGTTGCAAAAGGTCACCAGCAAAACCAGCGAAGCATTTCTTGTGCTGAACCCAATGTTTTTTTGTGTAATTATGGAATTAAGGCTTGCGACACTTTTGTGCTTCACTCAAATGTGTAGGGTAGAGGTTCGTTGTGAGGTTTATTGTATGACAATGCACATTTTAATGGTTGTTAGTTAGAGGTTTCAAATTGATTTGTTGTAATGTTATTGTTGTTCCTAGATGGGAATCTTAGAGCACTTCTGTGCTTCATTATAATGTGTAGGATAGAGGTCCATTGTGAGGTTTATTGTATGACCATGCACATTTTAGTGGTTGCTAGTTAGAGGTTTCAAATTGATTTGTTATAATGAATTGTTATTACTCCTAGATGGGAATTTCAAAACACTTTTGTGCTTCATTATAATGTGTAGGACAAAGGTCTTTTGTGATTCATTGTGTGGCATTGTGCATTGTGGATAGGAACCATTTAATGGTTGTTGGTTAGTGGTTACAAATCAATTTGGCACAATGCTCTATTACTTGATAGGATGCATTACTACTCGACGAGATATGTTGTTGCTTGACAAGGTGTGTTAGGGGTCCATGTGCATCACAATTTTACAAAATCCCAAGAACATCCATGAAACTATTTTTCCATTTCTACATCAAATCTCCATGAAAGATTGAAGGTGAATATTGTTTTTGATGATTTGACCTTCATTAAAAAAAAATACCTTTAATAATTTTTGCATGTCTATTGTTGTAGTGAACGGGATTCGGATGTGTCAATTCTCCTAAAACCATGTAGAGCATTCTACAAAATTTTGGTGGGGTTAGCATTTCAAAACACCCCCTCACCTCAATCTTTTTTACTATAACTTATTTCTTGAACTAAATTATAGGAACTGAAACAAAGATTTTGCAATCTACTTAAAACATTGATTTTGCAATCTACTTGAAACATCGATTTTGTGCCAAAATTTGTCCACAATGCAAAAAATAGTTGAAAAATAAATTACAAAATCTTTGATCTCACATCATATCATATCCCTCTAAAATAATGCCACAAATGCTCAAGAAATATAAGATCTTTCTTTATCATATTATAGACCTCAAAGGGATATGATATTATATCATATCATATCCACAAACCAAGTGTTGCAAATAGGTAGTTGAAGGAAGGATTCATGGTTTTTTGTGGGTCCTAAAGAAAGGGATTCACAATTTTGAGTGTTGAGGGAAAGGATTTGTAGTTTTGGGTCTTGAAAAAAGGAAGGAAATATTATGTCACATATCATATCCACAAACCAAGTGTTACAAATAAGTAGCTCCAAGAAGGATTCATGGTTTTTTTGAGGTCTTGAAAAAAGGAAGGAGATATATATTTTTATTTATTTATTTTGACAACACAACCTCAAAGGGATAAACATATATAGAAGGATATGTTCAAGAAATAAACTGCAATAAAAAAACACTTGGGGGCGAAGGTTTTAAAATGTTAACCCCTTGAGGAAATTTTTAAATGTTCTACATGGTTGCAACAAAATTGACACATCCTGATCCCATTCACTACAACAACAAACTTGCAAAAATTACTAAAGCTAAAAAAAATTTGATTAAGTTCGAATCATCAAAAAAAAATACTTGCTTGAAATTTTTCATGAAGATTTAATGTAAAAATAGAAAAATAGTCTCATCGATGTTCTTGGGATTTTATAAGATTATGATGTGCACAAACCCCTCCCACATTTTGTCAAGCAACAACGCATTTCGTCAAATAATAAAGCATCGCACCAAATCGATTTGTAACCACTAAGGATTAAATGGTTATTGTCCGCAATGCATAACACCACACAATGAATCACAATGGACTTATGTCCTACACATTACAATGAAACACAAAAGTGCTTTCAAATTCCCATCTAGGAACAACAACAACATTACAACAAATCAATTTGGAACCCCTAACCAGCAACCACTAAAATGTGCATTGTCATATAGTAAACCTCACAATAGACCTTTGTCCTACACATTACAAAAAAACACAAAAGTGCTTAAAGGCTTCAATTCCATGACAACTACACCAAAAAAACATCATGTTTGACATAAAAAATGCTTCCTTTGTCCGCAAGAACTTGAAAAAATATTCAATACCAATTCCAAACTCCACCACAAGCTACGATTTGGTTGTTAAACTGCCTATTACACTCCTAATGCAAAATGCACATTAACAAAAGATCAACTAGAATGAAAGCTCCATAACCAGGGACCCATAGTCGGTCCTTATTTACATATAGTTGTAGTTGTAACTATCTATCTTCTAGCCCATAGATAGATAGTTGACTATAGTTGACTACATAGTCGACTATAGTCAACTACGTAGTCGACTACTCTGGCCTTGAATTAGTCAATTGTAGACTGTTGTCGTTTACTCATTACGAGCCCTCTTCTAAGCGATGTGTTTGTGAGCATTGCCAGTTATGTCATTGTAGATGGTAACCAAGCTGTCCAGGAACTTGTGTGGGCACTTCTTCAAGCACAACAAGCAACAATAAACATACTAGATCTTGTTGCACGTGATCGGCCCGTCCTTGACCATGGTGAAATACTGCCACATCAGCGATGTTTTGTTAGCGTCGATCGACACAAGGCGCAAGTCAAGCGGTTCATGAGGCGCCTCGTCGACCTCTCCATCATTGGTCAAAGCTGAGATGCTGACCGATGGGGCAGGGGACTCCATCATCCATGATAAATTAGTGACAACAATTGTGTAGTGTAGTAGACAGCAATCTGTAGTGTGTTGCGCTCATGAGTCGCAACAGTCTGTAGTGTGTTGCACTCACGAGTCGCAACAGTCTGTAGTGTGTTGCGCTCACGAGTAGCAAGTTACGTTTATTTTGAGTTTTTATTGACC
>Ga0116227_10015999_pt1 | contig 10937 bp, 4 predicted proteins | sample S1TSphgellanicum_FD_89693 | JGI IMG/M metagenome (GOLD analysis project Ga0116227, IMG submission 89693) | Host-associated microbial communities from peat moss isolated from Minnesota, USA - S1T2_Fb - Sphagnum magellanicum MG | ecosystem: Host-associated > Plants > Peat moss > Unclassified...
CAACGTGGGTCAATGGTTTAGTGATGCCGGTGCCATGATGAATGATGCGGAATTAAATGCCATCTATATTGCCACACCACCTGCTTCACACTTACCGTATGCTTTAGAAGCCTTGAATAAAGGCTTTAACGTTTACGTTGAAAAGCCCGTTACCCGCAATGCTGCAGAGGCCCAACAAATGGCCGATGCAGTTAAAAAAGGCAATTCAAAACTTGTTGTGGCGCATTACCGCAGGGCGTTGCCCATGTTTTTGCATATAAAAAAGCTACTGGATGATAATGCCATTTGCGGCATCCGTACCGTGCAGATACGAATGTGGCAGGCCCGCAAGCCCAAATTAGTGGCCGATGCAGCAACCAACTGGCGAGTACAACCCGAACTATCGGGTGGGGGGTATTTCCATGATCTTGCCCCGCACCAGCTCGACCTGATGTTGTTTTACTTTGGCGAGCCGGAATTTTATAACGGGTTTTCATTAAATCAATCAAAAACCACCCCAGCCGACGACCATGTAAGCGGGCAGATATTATTTAAAAACCAGGTAGTAGTAAACGGCTCATGGTGCTTTAACGTAGCCGAAAGCGAAACCACCGATACCTGCGAGATCGTTGGTACAAAAGGGAAGATAACATTCCCATTTTTTGGCAAATATGTAACCTGTAAAACTGAAGCCGGCGAAGAAACCATTGAGTTTACCCATCCGCAGCACATACAGCAACCCATGATAGCTAAAATAGTCGCCTATTTTAAAGATGAAAGCCCTAATCCATGCAGTATTGATGAAGCCGTAACGCTGATGAAGATAATGGATAGCTTTACAGGTTTTAAAGTTTCTTAAGATTTACTGTTTTACTTACAACAAAAAAGCGCATAGTTTTAAACTATGCGCTTAGATTATATTAAGTTTATTATTAATTATCTACATCCCACCACATGCGGGTTTTTAAGTTATCAGGACCCTGTCGTGCCACAGCAACCTTGTAAGCGGCTCCATCAGATATTTTCTGATCAGTCGGATAATTAAGCCTGCGCGGAATAGTACCGCCGGTAGCATTTCCCGGGTAATTTACGGGAACCAGCGATGGATAACCACGGGCTCCGGTCGTTGCATTCAGTGTTGTTTTATTGTCGGTTCGGCGCCAGTTACACCACGCCTCATATTCATCCATAAAGCAGCATACCCAATACTCATAGTTAATTTGACTAAGCGCAGTTATAGCATTTGAAGATAATGTATGATATCGCAAATATGTGCTTGCATCATTATCACTAAGAGTAGCACCGTCACCATATGCTGATAATTGTGTTATAGCAGCAGCAACTCCATTTTGATAATGTGTATTGGCATCAGCCAGCGAGCCCCATCGTGCAGCAGCATCGGCAAGTAATAGCTCAGTTTGGGCGTAAGTAAGTACCAGTGTAGGCGCGCTTATGTTTAGCAGGTTTGAATTTATAGTTGAATAGCCAGTTAAGCCATTTGCTTTCCAATAATCGGCATCTTGGAACACAATATTATATAAGGGATTAAGACCACCTTCTACCAACCCGCCTGGTAATCCGTGCTGGTCGGCGGATATAGTATCAGATTGATTATCATTTCTAAACAGGTATGCTATTACATGTAAACGTGGATCTTTATTGGCATACAGATCGCTAACCAATGTTTTGTTTATTTTAATGCCACCGCTGTCGTTGCCTAATATGGTTTGCGCGTCGCGGTTAAATGTTTCAGTGCTTGCCGGTGTGTGCCCTACAATAGCATTATCGGCATTGCTTTCAAAGGTTTGCCCCTGGACTTGAGCTACATATTTTTGGGCAGTCGCCGGGTCTACTTTAGTGTATCTCATCGCCATGCGCAGCAATAACGAGTTGCCGAATTTTTTCCAGGCGCCTATCTGGTCGCCGTTTGTATAATACATGAGATCACCTTTCGGCAGGTCAGCTGACGAATTCAGGCTGTCAACAGCTTGTGATACCTCTTTAAGCAGGTCGGTATAAATATCTTTTTGTGGGTCAAACGCCGGTTGATAAATGCGTTCATAATAACCTAAGCCAGCCTGGAAATAGGGCACATCACCATAAAGGTCGGTTATGCGTTCAAATACCAGCGCTTTCATAATGCGCGACATTTGATGAAGGTTGGCATATTTAGGATTATTGGCGGTTAAATGATAAAGTTCAACCACAGGTTGTACTGTAGATGGATACTGCTGGGCAAAATACCCACCGAAGTTGCCAACGCTGTTAATATATTTATCACCGTTGTAATAGCCGTCAAGGCCTGCGATGTGTTGTATAAAACCGGCTAAACCGCACCATTCAGTGCCCCAGTTTTCACCGGCCTGGCTTCCGCAGTAGTTTAATTCAACCTCGGTAAGCAGCAAATTCGGGTCATAGTTAGCTGCCGTGCTCGCCGTAGGGTTTGTATTTGCCTTTAACAGGTCTTTTTTACAGGAAGCAAATGTTATTAGTAACAGCGCTACTGCAATGGAATATATATTTAATATTTTCATGATCTTTTTATTTGTCAGATGATGTACAATTAGAGTGTTACTTTCAGGTTTAAACCAAACGTGCGTGAATAGGGAACAGATGGCGCTTCAAAACCCTGGGTTTGAATTTCAGATGAATAAGAAGATTCTGGATCCACATTCGGGATCTTTTTCATGATGGTAAACACGTTCCGGGCAACAAAGCTTAAATTTAAGCCCTGTATTTTGTTGTTGAACATTTTTGCCGGGAAATCATACCCGAAAATGATCTGCCTGAACTTGATAAAACTATCGCTGTAAACAAACTGTCCCTGGTTTGCTAATGCCCAGTTACCATAGTAAGTTGATGCATATACATTATCTGTTCCATAACCTTTATCACGGCCTGCTTCTGTAGAAAGGGCCAAGCCCGAGGTCACAGCTACAAGGTTAGTTTCTGAAAACACATGGCCGCCAAATTTACCATCTATCATAAACTCTAATCTAAAGTGCTTGTACTTAAAATTATTCTCCAAACCGCCGCTCCATGGATTCTCCGCCGAACCATAATTTTTTATGATTGTCTGTGTCGGGTCAGGTGCGCCGGTGGTGGGGTCAATAATAACTTTACCGTTTGCATCTTCTGCGGGTGCTGCAGCAAATATCTGGTTTACCTCTTTTCCTACAACTTGTTGCATGTAAGCGTTAGCACTCCAGTCACTTGCTTCACTGCTTAGGGTAATATTTGGCTGTCCGCCTAACGATAATACTTTGCCTTTAGCATAAGCAAAATTGCCATTTATTTGCCAGCTAAAATTCTCTGACTTAACAGGTGTGCCACCTAAAGCAACCTCAATACCATTATATCTTATATTACCAACATTAAGCAACGCATTGGTATATCCCGAAGTATAGTCAATACTTACTGGTACAATATCATTTGTTACGGTTTTACGATAAGCGGCAAGGTCGAATGTCAAACGGTTATGGAAAAAATCCATTTCAGTACCAACCTCAAACTCTTTCCTTGATGAAGGAACCAAGCCGCTGTTCGGCACTGTTCCGTTACCGGCAGTTCCTATTGGGTAACTTTGGCCGCCAATAGTTATGGTACCCTGCAAACCATAGGTTTGTAATGTTTGATACGGGGCATCATACGCGCCGCCCACATCGGCATAGCTAAACCTTAATTTACCCAGGTCCATTTGAGGGATATGAAGCAATTCAGAGAATACGAATGATCCGCTTATTGATGGATAAAGATAATTTAATTTACCGGGGGCCAAAGTTGAATACCAGTCATTACGGCCTGTAACTGTTAAATAAAGATAGTTTTTATATGCAAAATCAGCGCTGCCATAAAGTGATTGATATTCTTCATTATTTAAGGCATAGCTATTCGAAGGAAATTCCAAGTTTTGTACTACATACAAGTTAGGTAATGCAAAATAGTTTCCTCCCGCAGTTAGGTATTCCTGAACCGATTTCCTGTAGTTCGCACCCAGTAAAAGATCCACAGAGAAGTCTTTGCCAAATTCAAACTTTTTACCGGTAGTCAGATCAATATTCAATTCTGTTTGCTTGGTGTTTTGGTCGGTCATATCACCGCCGATACCTTCGTCAATAACATATGCAGCTGTAGGGGGCTCTATATTAGTAAAACGGTCGTCCATATAATCATCTGCAACCTGCAGTCCTATAAAGTAACCGCTGTCAAATGTATATCTTGCATTGGCCGAACCGGTGAAACGGTTACGGTGTAAAGCCTCTTGCAAAACATAAGCCGAATAGTAGGGGTTAGTAGTATATGAGTCGCCTGATGCGTTCAGTTCATTACCATCAGCTCCGGTGCCATTTCCGTTTGGCCCTTTTAAACTGGTTATATTAACGTTAGGCGGAAGGAACATGGCTTGCCAGTTGATACCACCTGCTGCATCAGCAACGCTGGGATTGTTTTTGGTGTATTCGGTAACATAAGCAGATGAAAGGTCTAACGTTAAATTTTTACCCAGTTTTAAATTGGTAGTTTGGGTAAATGTCATGCGTTTAAAACCCGCGTTCGGTATATAGCTTTTGTCGGAAAGGTCACCGAAAGAAAAACGGGTGGTACTTCCGTCATCAAATCCTTTGGTAAACGCAACAGTATTGTTGGCATTACCGCCGGTAGTGTAAAAACGTTGAAAATTGCCATCCGATTCATAAGAATAAGGCCTTTTTACACCATCAAACTGGATTACTTCGGCACCATTTAGCTTTGCGCCCCAGCTTGATTCCATCGAACCCAAAGCAGAGTTTTGATCAATGGGTGCGGTTCCGCCGCCGCCCTGGCCATACTCATGCTGGAAATTAGTTTCATTAATAACTTTTTCCAATACATAGTTGGAGTTGATCTCAACACCCAAACCTTGCCCGGATTTTCCCTTTTTAGTGGTAATTAGTATAACACCATTTTCACCACGGTAGCCATATAACGCAGTTGCGGCAGCGCCTTTTAAAACAGAGATGGTTTCGATATCATCCGGGTTTATACTGCTCATGCCATCACCCCCATCGCGACCACCATAACCGTCAAGTCCAGTAGTTTGATAATTGTTGTTTACCAGTGGAATGTTATCAACCACATATAATGGCTGGCTGCTGCCGGTTAGGCTGGTGATGCCGCGGATAATCACGTTGGTTGAGCTATTTGGGCCGGTAGCTACCCCGCTAACATTAACACCTGCAATTTTACCTTCAAGGCCATTGACAAAGCTGTTGGTACGGGCTTCGGTTAATGTGGCCCCTTTTACCGTGGTTTCAGAGTAGCCCACCGAGCGGCGTTCTTTAGTAACACCTAGCGCGGTCACTACCACATCCTTTAGTTGTTGTGTTGATTCAGTCAATTTCACAGCTACAGTTTCCTGGTTGGTAATAACTACCTCTTTAGGGTCATAGCCTAAAAACGATACTACCAATATTGTTGGTGTGGTAGCTGAAATCGAGAAGTTCCCGGCAGGGTCTGTTCCCACGGCCGTGGTTGAGCCCTTCACTTTTACCGTGGCGCCTGGTATCGATTCGTTGGTTGCGGCATCGGTTACCGTACCTTTAATTACGCGCGTGGTTTGGGCAAACGACGTAACGACGGATAATAATGTTACCAGTGCACTTAGTACAACAAACTTTAAACAGGAATGAATTTTGTGTTCGTAAAGGTTTTTTTTCATAAGTTAAAATTTAAATAAAAAACTAACTAGCGCTTGTGAATAAAGGTGTATAATGGCGTCCAGTTGATACAAATTTTGATATTTTTCCGGGCTATCCGCAGGTTCTATTACAAATAAAAGCGATAATACATTCCAAATATTGCGATTAATTGGCTCATTCTGATACAATATTGGCATATCGCATAATTTAACCAAATTTTACGCTGCAAAACCCGTTAGCGATAGCATTATAAATGCTACTTTAGTACAAAAAATAAATATTAACTGGTTGTGATATTGATATTAACTTTCCAAAAAATATCAATATTTGCCATGAAAATGCACTTTTTTATGTTAGCAAGCAAGTTTATTACTTGTACTATTTGACTTTTTTTGTACTATTTGATTTTTTGTAATTAGTTTAAATTGGTTTAGCACCATATAAATGGTTTAATGTGCTACTATAGCATGTAATACATTTGTTACCAAAAGCGGAGTAAAACATGACGACGATAAATAGATTTTTTGCCACAATCATCCTTATAACCATTTCATTTTCAGCCTTTGCGCAAAACGAAGGCGCGGTAAGAGGCTTTAAAACAAGCTCCTACACCGGAAAAAGCCTGCTAATAAACGCCGGCAACGGATACATAACAATCACGCCGTTTTCTTCAACCATTATCAGGGTAACCTACACGCAAAAGCCGCGAGAAGAAGTAAAGAGTTACTCAACTATCGCGTTATCCGAACAGGCAAAGGCAAAATACATCAATAACAGTCATTTTACAGGACTGCAAACAGCAGCCTTAAAAATACTTGTCGATAAAAAGGATCTTTCAGTAAGCTTCATCAATAATAAGAATGAGTGGCTCTCAAAAGCGGAAGGTTATATCAAAACCGGCGACAGTTCATCCATAAACTTTCAGTCTAACGGCAAAGAAGCCTTTTATGGCGGCGGCTCAAAGGCCATCGAACTAAACAGGCGGGGCCAGGTACTGCAAAATTACAACCAGGCCCATTGGGACTATAAATACGGGCAAACCGATCTGAATATCGCGATCCCATTCTTTATCTCCAGTCGTGGATACGGTATTTATGTAGATAATGCTGCCCGCAGTACTTTTGATGTTTGTAAAACCGATGAAAAAGTCCTAAGCTACAAATCCACCACAGGATTAGTAAACTTCTTTTTTATAAGTGGAGGAAGTGTTGACAATATATTGGCTAATTATACGCATTTAACAGGCAGGCAACCTTTGCCACCACGTTGGGCGCTGGGCTATATCTCATCAAGATACGGCTATAAATCCGAACGCGAAATAAATGATGTAGTAAACAAAACCCAAAAAGCAGGCATCCCGCTCGATGCGGTGGTGTTCGACCTGTATTGGTACAAACAAGACAGCCTGATGGGTAACCATAACTGGTATCCCGACAGTTTCCCCGATCCGCACAGGATGCTAACCAATTTACTTAACAAGCATGTAAAGGTTGTTACCATCAGCGAAACGTTCGTTACCAAAAAATCGGAGAATTATAACGGGGCAGTAAAACAGAACTTACTGGTACCCGATTATTTCAACCGCTCAAAACCACACATTTTCAAAAACTTTTGGGCAGGCCCCGCTGGTTTGCTGGATGTGTTCAACCCAAAAGCACAGCAGTTTTACTGGAATTTTTATAAGGCGCGTATAAAAGAAGGCACAGCGGGATGGTGGTTTGACCTCGGTGAGCCCGAATCAACCAGCGACAGTTTGCGTTTTGCCGCCGGAACAGATAACCAGGTGCATAACGTGTACGCGCTCGAGTGGTCGAAGTTTGCATTTGACGGCTACCGCAAGGATTTCCCGCAAAGCCGCATATTGTTGCTACCGCGATCGGGCTATGCGGGTATGCAGCGTTATTCAACATTCCCCTGGTCGGGTGATATTGACAGGTCGTTCGATGGGTTGAAGGCGCAAATTTCTATTGTTACAAGCATGGGGCTGGGTGGCGTAGGTTATATGCACTTTGATGCTGGTGGGTTTACCGGTGCGGGTGAAGCAAGGAAAGATCCTGAACTATATTCGCGTTGGTTAGAGTTTGCCGCCTTTTGCCCGGTAATGCGTACCCATGCCGATGCTACCGTTTACTCACCCGAACCCATATTTTGGGATGATGTAACCCGCGAACGGGTAACCAAATACATTAAACTGCGTTACGCACTTTTGCCTTATAACTATACGCTGGCTTATGAAAACACTACCACAGGTCGGCCCTTAGCCATGCCGGTTAATTATTTTGATACCGATAATAAGGAACTGGCAAATGTGAATGATGAATATCTGTGGGGCGACGCGATATTGGTAGCTCCGGTAATAGTGAAAGGCGAGACCACCAAAAAAGTATTGTTTCCGAAAGGCGAATGGATAGGGTTTAACGACTATAAATCGTATTCAGGATCAGCGGAAGTAAATGCGCCCATTGACAGTCTGCCGTTGTTTGTAAAGGCCGGCAGCATTATCCCAATGTCGGGGCCATATACTAACACTACGCAATACAGCGGTAAGGTTTTAACGCTGAAATACTATATGGGTAAAAATCCGGGTGAAGTATTATCGCAATGGTTTTATGATGATGGTAAAGACCCTAATTCGCTCAAAAAAATGAAATACGATCTTATTGCCTTCACAACCAGCGGTAAAGGAGATACGCGCCACATCAGCATCGACCCGAAACACCTGGTAGGTAAACAAAAGAAATTCAAACTACAGCTTGAGGGCAAAAATGTGGCATCGGTTAAATTCTCAACACAAACTAAATATACCATAAAAGGTAACGAAATAGATTTTGACTGGAATGGCACACCTATTCAATTAGACATCAAAACCTTATAATACATCAGCATGAATAAAATTACCCTACTGTCAATTGCCCTTGTTTTGTTTTGCGACATTGCCAAAGCGCAGGATCCCTGGATAATTAAGGCTGATAAAATAGACCCTGCAAATTATTATGGTGTTACTGTTGCCAACGGTATGTTGGGCATTGTATCATCGCCAAATGCTTTGGAGATAAAGAATGTGGTGCTTGCCGGTGTGTATGATACTTATGGCCGGGGCAGGGTAAGTAATTTTATAGCAAGTTTTAATTTACTGAATGCTTACCTGCAATTTAATGGTGATGACTGGGATCCAGGCCTTGTTAGCAATATGCACCAGCAACTGGACATGCAGCATGCATCGTTCACAACAACTTTTGATTATGGCGATATGGCGACCATTAAATATACTTACTATGCCTTAAGGCAGTTGCCTTTTTGTGTGCTGATGAATGTATCGGTAACCGTTAAAAAAGATGTGAACATGACCGCTGCCAGCGTAATGCAGGCACCCGATGCATTGAGGGATGTACAGAATTATTATAACGAAGTTGATGGTCCGCATGGTACCATCAGCCTGCTTACCTCTACAGCCAAAAGCCCGACGGGTAAATTGCAATTATGTGCCTCAAACGCTTTTATTTTTACCGATAGCGCTAAAAATCAACCACGGTTAATGCACGAAATGCTGGATGCCAACATGCATTCCATGCGGTTTAGCAGGGAAATGAAGGCAGGGCAAACTTATTCATTCTCCATAGTAGGGTCGTCCATCACTTCGGTACATACCGCCGACCCGCTTAACGAGGCGGAACGGTTAACCATATTTGCCGCATTGCAGGGGAAAGACGAATTGATAAAGGCCCATAACCGAGCCTGGGCCGACCTTTGGAAAAGCGATATACAAATTGAAGGCGACCCGCAGGCACAGCAGGATGTACACAGCATGTTGTATCACTTGTATTCTTTCTCGCGCGAGGGAACAGCCTTTGCGCCGTCGCCAATGGGCTTGTCGGGATTAGGCTATAACGGGCATGTTTTCTGGGATTCAGACCTGTGGATGTTCCCCGCTTTATTGGTGCTGCATCCGGATATCGCCAAATCGTTAGTAGAATATCGTTACGAACGATTAGAAGCCGCCAAACAAAATGCCTTCGCGCACGGCTATAAAGGGGCGATGTTCCCCTGGGAAAGTTCAGATAACGGGACAGAAGAAACGCCGGTAGGTGCGTTGAGTGGACCGTTCGAGCATCATATCACGGCTTGTGTTGGACTGGCGGCGTGGAATTATTATTGTGTAACGCAGGATAAGGAATGGCTGAAGGAAAAAGGCTGGCCGCTAATTTCAGCCACTGCCGACTATTGGGCAAGCCGTGTTGAACGCGATGGGCCCGGTCATTATAACATCAACAACGTGGTGGCTGCCGATGAATGGGCAGAAGGTATAGATAACGACGCTTTTACCAACGGTGCTGCCAAAGCCGACCTGCAATGTGCCGCGCTGGCTGCAAAAGTGCTGGGCATACAGGCGAACGCCGATTGGGCCGATGTAGCGCAGAATATCCCAATACTTAAATTCCCCGATGGGGTTACCAAAGAATTTGCCACCTATACAGGAGGAGGGATCAAGCAGGCCGATGCGAATTTGCTGTCCTATCCTTTAAAACTGATCACCGATCAGGTGCAAGTAAAAAAGGATCTGCAATTTTACGAAACCAAAGTGCCCAACTCGGGCACCCCGGCTATGACACAGGCTATATTTACCATGCTGTACGCCCGTTTAGGCAACGGCGACAAAGCCTATCACTTTTTCCAGGATGCGTATTTGCCTAACCTGTTGCCGCCATTTAGGGTAATTGCTGAAACAAAGGGCGGTACAAATCCCTATTTTGCCACGGGTGCAGGAGGTATTGTGCAAAGCCTGCTGATGGGTTTTGGCGGCCTGGACATCACGCCAACTGGCATTACACAAGTAAAGAGCGTGCTGCCACCCAATTGGAAATCGATAACGATTACGGGCGTGGGGATGGATAAGAAAACGTATACCGTTAAATAATAGGGAACTTTTCATCAAGTTAAAAAATATATTTTTACCCTCCTTGTGCGCAGCAAAGGGAGGGTCGACGAGCGGGGCGAAGTCGGGGTGGGTAATAGTGCGCGACAGGTTATCAAGCGCTATTTGATCACGTAAACCATCCAGTGCCTGTGTCCCCACAGGCACTTTCGACCTCCGATTAAATAGCATAAAAATTTACAATTGTTATCCGTAATTAGTGCATCGCTTATATATTTGGAAACATTAAAACGTTCGTCCCTAACTATTGCTATAAATCCAGTACCATGGAAATCATTTTCGGAGTAATTTTTCACTTTATCGGCGGCTTTGCTTCCGGTAGTTTTTACATCCCTTATAAAAAGGTAAAA
>Ga0116227_10016000_pt1 | contig 10937 bp, 13 predicted proteins | sample S1TSphgellanicum_FD_89693 | JGI IMG/M metagenome (GOLD analysis project Ga0116227, IMG submission 89693) | Host-associated microbial communities from peat moss isolated from Minnesota, USA - S1T2_Fb - Sphagnum magellanicum MG | ecosystem: Host-associated > Plants > Peat moss > Unclassified...
GGCGTGGGCATGCACCTGCTGCTGCGCTACACCCAGGCGCTGCTGACGCAGATGGCGCAGACGGCCGTCTGCAACCGCCACCACGTGCTGGAGCAGCAGTTGTGCCGCTGGCTGCTGCTGAGCCTGGACCGCATCGCCGGCGACGAGTTGGTGATGACGCAGGAGCTGATCGCCAACATGCTGGGCGTGCGCCGCGAGGGCGTCACCGAGGCGGCGCTGAAGCTGCAGAAGCTCGGGCTGATCAACTATGCACGCGGCCACATCACCGTGCTCGACCGACCCGGCCTGGAGAAGCGCAGTTGCGAGTGCTACGGCGTCGTCAAGGAAGAGTACGACCGGCTGTTGAACCGGCCGCTGCCGCTGGCCCGCTAAGGCCCGCAGGGTGCGTTGGCGCACAGCGCGCGCACGGTCAGCGCCCCAGACTGGCGCATGAACACCAACGAGTTGCTCGACCACCTGCCCGCGGCCGAGCAGCGGCGCCTGCTGAAGCAGAGTGTCCAGGTGTTGCTGCGCAGCGGCCAGCTGCTCGCGGCGCAGGACGACCCCGCGCAGACGCTGCTGTTCCCGGTGCAGGGCTGCGTGTCACTCGTCACGCCGCTGGACGCCCACCCCTTGCTGCAGGTCGGCATGGTGGGCCGCGAAGGGGTGCTGGGCGCACAACTGCTGCTCGGCGTCGCGGCCAGCCCGGTGACCGTGGTGGTGCAGCAGGACGGCCAGGCCTGGGGCATGCCGGCCGCCGTGCTGCGCCAGCAACTGCCCACCAGCCCCGGCCTGCGCCGGCTGCTGATGCGTTACGTGATGGTGCAGCTGCGGCAGTCGGCCACGGCGGCCGCCTGTCTGCACTTCCATGCGCTGCAGGCCCGCCTGGCACGCTGGCTGCTGATGGGGCAGGACCGAGCCCGCAGCGACAGCTTCGCGGTCACGCAGGAAAGCATGTCCCACCTGCTGGGCGTGCGGCGCGTCGGCGTGACGGTGGCGGCAGGCAGCCTGCAGGCAGCCGGGTTGATCCACTACCACCGGGGTTGGATCACCGTCAGCGACCGCGCGGGGCTGGAGGGCGCGGCCTGCACCTGCTATGCGCAGGACCGGGCGAGCTACCGCCTGGTCATGAAGTTCGCGCCGGACGCAACGTCCTGAGCCCGGCGCTTGGCGGCGGTCAGCCCGCCGGCATCAGCACCGTGTCGATCACATGGATCACGCCGTTGACGGCCTGCAGGTCGCTCTCGACGATGCGGGCCTTGTTCACTCGCAGGCCCTCGGCCGCGGTCATGGTCAGATCCTCGCCCTGCAAGGACTTCAGCGCCGACGGCGCATCGCCCGCTGCGGCCGCCTTCACGCGGCGAGGCACCAGGTGCAGCCTCAGGACGGCCGTCAGCCGCGCCTTGTTCTCGGGCGCGAACAACTCGGTCAGCACCCCCTTGGCGAGCTTGCTGAACGCGAAGTCGTTGGGTGCGAACACGGTGTAGGGACCCGCCGCATTGAACGGGCTGGCCAGGCCGGTGGCCTTGATGGCTGCCATCAGGTGCTTGAAGTGGCCAGTCCGGTGCAGCGTCTCCATCAGGTTGTCGAGTGGCGCGGAGGCGCTGGGCCCCGGCGCGGCCGCGGGTGTGACGGTGGCCGGGGGTGTGGTGTCGTCTGGGACGGTGACTGGAGCGACGGTCATGGGCACTTTCAAGGAGGTCTCCTTGGGCCCGGGCGGTGCCAGGACGGAAGAAGTCGATGCCGATGCTGCACGCCCGGTGCCCTGCGGTCTGTGCGGCGGCGCACGGCCGCCGCGCGCCCAGGGGTGCGCTGGCGCACAGACCCACGGCAGGCCGGCGCGCAACCTCGCGGCATGGATGTCCAGGCGCATCAATCGCAGACCGCCGCGGCCACGACCAGCGACGAGCAGCTGGCCTGCATGGCGCTGACCGCGTTGACCTGGCGCCTTGCGCTGCCGCCCGGCGCCGTGAAAGCCAGCGCCGCCGCCGGCTGGCTGACCTTGTCGGGCGAGGTGCGCTGGCACTACCAGCAACAGGACGCCGCCGAGTGCGTGCGCCACCTGCCGGGGCTTGCCGGCATCAACAACCAGATCACGCGCTCGCGGCCCTAGCGCGCGCGGGGACGGATGGGCGTGCGTCAGCGGCCATCGGTTCGGTCGCATACCCACCGAAGTGGCGCTGAAACGGCCGTCGTCCCGGGCTGCTTTTGAGCCGAAAATCCAGCCCCACCCTTCCATTGGACAAAGGACGCGTCGATGCACGCCGCCGAGCATGTGACATTGAGCGCCTACCTGACGCGACGGCGTGGCGCCATCCTGCAGGCCTGGCGCACCGCCGTGACCTCCGACCCGACGCTCACCACCGGCGCAGCCCTGCCGCGCGCGCAGTTGCACGATCACATCCCTGCCTTGCTCGCCGATTTCGAGCGCACGCTGGCCCAGGGCGGCCTGCAGACGAATCCCGGTGACCAGGAAGCCCACCAGGGCGACGCGGCCGCCCACGGCCTGCACCGCTGGCAGCAGGGGTTCGACCTGGCCGAGGTGACGCGTGAACTGGGCCGCCTCAACGAATGCGTCGTCGTGGAGCTGGAGGCCTACGCGATCACGCACCCCGTGCCAGACGCGGCGGCGATGGCCGAGGCGCGCAGGATCTGGGCGCAGCAGTGCGGCGACGCCGTCAGCGCCAGCGTGTCGCAGTATTTCCAGCTGCAGCAGATCGAGGCGGGCAGCCATGTCCGCGATCTCGAGCAGGCCCTGCAGTCGCTGCGCGAGCTGGAGCAGGAGCGCGCCCGGCTGTGGCAAGAGGCGGCGCATGACCTGCGCGGCAACCTCGGTGTCGTGGCCACGGCCACGGCAGGCCTGGCCTCGCCGCAGGCCTCCGACATGATGCGCGGCAGCTTCCTGAAACTGCTGGACCGCAATGTCGGCTCGCTGAGCCATCTGCTGAACGACGTGACCAGCCTGGCGCGCCTGCAGGGCGGCCTGGAGCACCGCAGCCTGGCGGCCATCGACGTCGTCGAACTCCTCGGCACGCTGTGCGAGGACCTGCAACCGCATGCGCAGGAACGCGGCCTGTACCTGCGGTTCGACGGGCCGGCCGCGTTGCCCGTGGAAGGCGATGCGGTCAAGACCCGGCGCATCGCCCAGAACCTGGTCATCAACGCGATCAAGTACACCCGCACCGGCGGCGTCACGGTCACTTGCGGCGACTGTGCGTCCAGCGACCTGGACCGCTGGTTCTTCGAGGTGCGGGACACCGGGCCGGGATTCCATGCGGGCCCGGGTTCGCAGCTGGCGGGCGCCATCGAGGAGGCGACCGATCAGGCCAGGCAGGTGGCGACCGACCATGCCACCGGCGGCGTGACGCACGTCACCGTGGACCTCGCCGAGACCTACCCGTCGCCCAAGGACGTGCGCCCGGTCCGGCAGCAGGTCGGCGAGGGCATCGGGCTGTCCATCGTCAAGCGGCTGTGTGACCTGCTGGACGCCACCACCGAGCTCGAATCCGTGATCGGCGTCGGCACGGCCTTCCGCATCCTGCTGCCGCGCAGCTACGGCCAGGCGCCGGCCACGCACGCACGCGTGCGCCGCTGAGGTCCGGCGCGGGGTTGCAGCGCCGGGCCGCACGACCTGACCGGATCAGCCGCCCCGCGGCTCGCCGTTCGTGAAGGGCAGGATGCCCTCGATGGCGTGGTGCGCGGCCTCGGTGGCGTAGGTGAGCGCTTCGGCCTCGGTCGCCCAGCGGTTGTCCGCGGTGGGGCGGTAGCTGTCGTCGCTGCCGCCTTGCGCGCGCTGCCCGTGGTCGGGCAGCGTGAAACGGCCTTCGAACAGCTCGCCGCAGGGAATCGCCTCGACCTGGAAACGCACGCCAAGGTGCACGTCAAGGACAGGTCCGGCAGTGAGCGTGGGCGGATCCCCCTGCGTCTGCCGGTCGTCTGGCGCATGCGCAGGCTGTGGATGAGGTGCGCCGGTGGACGCTTCCGGGCGGGCCGTCTGGCCGACGTGGGACAGGGGGTTGGTCATTCAGGGCGTCTCCTTCGGTGCTGGCCGCACAGGCGCGGCGCAGGCAACCAGCAAGGCGCGTGCCGGCCCCGGTACCGCCGGCTTCACAGGCCCTAGGCGCCCGTCGGCTGCCTGCCCAGTGCCTGCCGCATCAGCGCAGCCAGGCTGAGCGTCTGCCGCCCGATCAGCGCGCTGAGCTGCCGGCTGCCATCGAACAGGCCACCCTTGGCGGCGCCTGCATCCGAGTCCGCGAGCATCGCAGCCAGCGGCTGGGGCAAGCCGGCGCCCACCAGGGCCGCGGCGTAGTCGGCTTCGCTGAGGTTCACATAAGGCACCGTCTTGCCGGACAGGCGGCTCAGCTCTGCGGCAAATTCGCTCAGCGTGTAGGGCTCGTCACCAGCCAGCTCGTAGACCTTGCCGGCCTGGTCGGGCTGCGTCAGCGCGGCGACCGCGGCGTCGGCATAGTCGGCACGGCCAGCCGACGAGATGCGCCCGTCGCCCGCCGCGCCGATGTAGGCGCCATGCTGCAGCGCTGGCGCCACGCTGGCCAGGTAGTTCTCGGTGTACCAGCCGTTGCGCAGCACCACATGGGGGACGCCCGAGGCTTTCAGGTGGGCTTCCGTGGCTAGGTGCTCGGCGGCCAGGCCCAACGGCGATGTGTCGGCGTGCAGGAGGCTGGTGTAGGCGATCAGCTTGACCCCGGCGCGCTGCGCGGCGTCAATGACGTTGCGATGCTGGGCCGTGCGCTGGCCCACCTCGCTCGACGAAATGAGCAGCAGCTTCTCCGCACCCTGGAAGGCGGCGTCCAGCGTGGCCGGCTGGGCATAGTCGGCTTGACGGACCTGCACACCCTGCGCGGCCAGCGCAGCCGCCTTGGCCGGTTGGCGCACCGCGGCAGCGATCTGCGAGGCCGGCAGCTTGTTCAACAAGGACTGGATGACGAGTTGGCCCAACTGGCCGGTGGCGCCTGTGATGACGATCATTTCATGGACTCCTGGGTTCGCAGGTTCGCGGGTTCGCGGGTTCGCGGGTTCGCGGGTTCGCGGGTTCGCGGGTTCGCGGGTTCGCGGGAGGCGATGATCACACCCAAGCTAACTAAAATCCAGTACCCACCAAAAGGTAAGCTAGAGTTGCTACCTTGGAAGGAGGCCACGCCGCAATGTCCAGCAAGTTGTCCGAACGCCTCAGGCGAGGCGATGTGTTCGAACCCGACTGCCCGTCGCGCACGATCCTGCGCAACGTCACCAGCCGCTGGGGCGTGCTGGTGCTCGTGGCGCTGCGCACGCAGACACACCGCTTCAGCGAGCTCAGGCGCAAGATCGCCGGGGTGAGTGAAAAGATGCTGGCGCAGACGCTGCAGGCGCTGGAGGCCGATGGATTCGTGCGCCGCGAGGCGCTGCCGGTGATCCCGCCGCATGTCGAGTACTCGCTGACGCCGGCGGGACACGAGGTGAGCCGGCGCGTGGAAGAGCTGGCCGACTGGATCGAACAGAGCCTGCCGTCGATCCTGCAGGCCCGCAAGGCCGTCCGCAGCTGAGGCCGTAGCCGGCCCAAGGGTCGTCAGGCGCCGTCAGGCCGCGTCAGCCCTCCCCCGTCGGGGCCGGAGAAAAAGGAATAGCGGCTGCCGCCCGAGCGCTTGCTGCGGTACATCGCCTGGTCCGCGCAGTCGACCAGTTGCTCGATGTGGTCGGCGTCGTCGGGATAGACGCTGATGCCGATGCTGGCGGCCACCGAGACCGCCACGTCGCCCGCATGCGTCAGCTGCGCCAGCGCATCCATCAGCTTCTGCGCCACGAGGCCGGCGTCCGCCGCACCGGCGATCTCGGGCAGCAGCACGACGAATTCGTCCCCGCCCTGGCGGCAGACGGTGTCGATCTGCCGTACGCAGCCGACCAGGCACCGGCCGACGGCGCGCAGCACCTCGTCGCCGACCAAGTGGCCCCGCAGGTCGTTGATCTGCTTGAAGCCGTCGAGGTCCACGAACAGCAGCGCCAGCCGCCCGTCATGGCGCCTGGCATGGGTCAGGCCCTGCGCGAAGCGATCCATCAGCAGCAGGCGGTTCGGCAGGCCGGTCAGCACATCGATTTCACTGGACCGGGTCAGTTCGGTCACCAGCTGCGCGGTGGACTCGGCCGTGTCGCGCGAGCGCAAGGCGTCCAGCACGAGTTGCTCGTTCACCTCCAGCAACTGGTGCATCCTCTGGAGGCCGAGCTGCTCGTGGGCACGGGCGAGGTCGGCACGCACGCCGGCCAGTTCCGCACGCGCCTCGGCAGTCTGCGCCAGGAGCGCGTCCAGCTCCGCCTGCAGCACGGCCGCAACGGCTGGGTCAAGCGGATCAGGCACGTGCACCATGTCCTCTCCCTGCGACTTCGCGCTGCCAGGGACGGCAGCGCACGGGCTGGCTCCGTCAGGCGGCGGCGCCTTCGCGTCGGGTGGTCGGGCGGCCGCCCAGCAGGCCCTCCTGATCGGCAAGCATCGTGCCGATGTGGATGCCGTCGTCGTCGATGCGGTACTCGCGCAACTGGTCCGAGTGGCCGCTGTCCCGCACCTTCACCACGGCCAGCACGCGCCGCAGCCGGCTGTCGACCTCGATGTACCGCTGCACGACGATCGCATCGGTCATGAAGGCCGTGCCGTAGGGGCTGAAGCGCAGGTCGGTGTAACGGTCCTCCAGTTCCGACGTCATCAGCACCGTGACGCCCAGCCCGGTCAGCGACGTGACCAGCCGCAGCAGCGATTCGCGGAAGTCGTCCTTGAACGACGGCCCGAGCGCCAGTTCGAAGCCCGACAGCGAATCGATGACGACGCGGGTGGCGCCCAGCCGGCGGATCTCGTGGGCCAGCAGTTGCATGACCTCCTCGATGGAGAGGTCCGTCGCGTGGCTCTCGACCAGGCTGATGCGGCCGTTGTCGATCGCCTGGGCCAGCGCCTTGTTGCTGTGCATGCGGCCGGGCCGCCGTTCGAACGCGGCGATGACGCCTGTCTCGCCATTGAGCACGCCGGCGTTGAGAAAGGCCGCCGCCAGGATGCTCTTGCCCGACCCCGAAGGCCCGGCCACCAGCAGCGAGTAGCCACGCGGCAGGCCGCCATCCATCATGTCGTCCAGCCCAGGCACGCCCATCGACGCGCGGCCAGACCCAGGGCCACCCAAGGCCTGCGGCGCGGCCACGGGCGCCGGCACGAAGATCTGCACGCCGTCGCCGTTGATGCGAAACGCATGCAACCCCGGCAGCGAGGGCTGGCCGCGCATCTTCATGACCTCCATCTTGCGCACCATGGCATTGCGCTGCACGCTCTGGCGCAACCAGATGAGGCCGTCCGCGACGGTGAACACCGGGTTGGCATCGGTGTCGGTGAAGTACTCGCCGATCAGGAAGGTGGTGGCCTGCCAGCTCGTCATCAGCATGCCGAGCTGCTGCATGAAGCGCTGCAGGTGGTTGTGCGCGTGGCCACCGGCGTCCGTGGCCAGCACGACGGAGCGGAAGGAATCGACGAAGACCAGCGAGGGCTCGTGCGCGGCCACCTCTTCGGTGATGCGGGCCAGCACGTGGTCGAGGTCGCCGGCCATGGCCTCTTCGCTGAGGTTGATGAAGCGCACGCGGCGGTTGATGGCCGCAGGATCGAAGAAAGCGAACTGCTGCTGGTAGCGCAGCATCTTCAGCGGCGGCTCGCCCAGCACGGTGAAGTACAGCGCCGGGCGGGCTTCGCTGGCCAGCGCGAACATGATCTGGTGCGCCAGCGTCGTCTTGCCGCAGCCGGGCTGGCCGGCGATGAGGTTGAACGAGAACTCGGGCAGGCCGCCGCCGAGCAACTCGTCCAGCCCGGGCACCCCCGTCGGCAGGCTGTTGATCGTCACTTTGGATGTCATGGCGTGGGGTCCTGCGCCGGGGGAGCGCTTGAAGAGGTCGACCAGGCGGTCTGCAGCAGCTGTTCGCTCAGCCGGGCGCCGATCAGGGAGCTGATCAGCTCGCGAAACGTCATGAACAATGAACTGCCCGCCTCCATGACGATCGCCGGCCGCTGCGAGGCGAACAGCTCGGTCAGTTCGGCCAGGTCGGCCTTGCCGTCGACAGTGCCGCCGTTGAGCGGCGCCAGCCAGGGGTAACGCAAGGTGGTGAGATGCAGTGTGCGCTTGAACAGCGCCGCCACACCACGGCGGCCCAGCACCGGCTGCAAGGCGGCATCGATGTCCGACCACATGGCACCGATGGCGTCGGCGATCTGGCGCGCGTCTGCATCCTCCGCCACACGCTGTGTAAGAGGAGCAGTGAACCGGCTGCTCTCTCGGCTGTCCATGGGCGAAGGGGCGGGAGGTGAAGTCATGTGCAGTGTAGGCGTCCGGGACCACCGCACCGGCTTAAGTTACACGCCATCTAGGGGGCACGGCGCACCGCCTTCGCTTCAGCGCTGCAGGAAGAAGCGCAGCATCTCCGCGCTCGCATCCGGACCGCGCGCATCGGCATACGAGCCCGCCGGGTCGCCGCCCGACCAGGCATGGCCGGCACCGTGCACACGCCACTGCTCCATCACCACCCGGCCCTGCGCGTCCTTGTGCAGGCGCCGCGTGCAACTGCGTGAACCGACCTCCAGGCCGCGCTGCTCCTCGACGCTGACGGCGGTGCCGCCGTGCGCCTGGCACACGCGCTCGCCGTTGCTGGGGTGGACGGTGGTGTCGGCATCGCCGTGGAACACGATCATGCGCACGCCCGACCCGGCCTGTGGTCCGCTGCCGTTCGCGCCCTGGCCCTGCATGGCGGCCAGCGCGCCCGGCAGGTCGCGTGCGGCGCCGGCGGGCAAGCCGGAATGCACGCCCGCCGCGACGAAGACGTCCGGATGGGTGGCCGCCAGGATCGCCGCCATCGCGCCGCCCGCCGACAGGCCGGCCACGTAGATGTGCCCGGGGTCGACGCCGTGGCTCGCCGCGATGTGCCTGGCCATGTCGGCCAGCAGCGCGGGTTCGCCGCGGTCGCGCCCCTGGTGGTTGTGCTTGAACCAGTTCCAGCAGCCCTGCGCATTGGCCTGGCGCGTCTGTGCCGGGTACAGCACCAGCACTTTGTGCTCGGCACCGAGCGCGTTCATGCGTGTGCCCCGGGCGAAGTCATCGGGGTCCTGGGTGCAGCCATGCAGCATGACGATCAGCGCCCGCGGCGGCTCGGCGCGTGTCGCGGGGATGAAGAGCCGGTAGTCCCGCGCACCGGCGCTGTGGTCGTGGCGGCCGGACAAGAACTTCGCGGCGCCGTCGACCGCAGGCCGGACTCCCGGCATGGGCGTGTCGTCTTCGACCACGCGCGCGACCACGTCGATGACGCCCTCCGTGGCCTGCAGTGGTGGCGCGGCCGTCGCGGGGCCACGGCGGAGCGCCGTGGCGATGGCGGCCATGGCGCCGGTGAGATCACCGGCGCGCGTGAGCGTCGTGGCCTGTGTCATCAACTGGCCGAACTGGGGATGCATGGGGGCTTTCGGGAGTCGCCGAGCGCTACAGCAGCCGCCCGACGAGGGCCGTCTTCACGGCGGGACTTGCCTGGAGGGCGCCAAGCACGGTCAGCGATTCGATGGTTTCGAGCGCCAACGCTGGTGTGACGTCCGGCGCGATGACGGCCAGGCCCAACACACGGATCTGCAGCTTCTCACCGGCGGCGCGCGCCTGCTCCAGGTCCGCTGCGCTGAACTGCTGGATGCCCAGCACGATGCGCTTGCGCGTGACGACCTGGCGCACCACGTCCGCGTGGGTCGCCAGTTGGTTCCTGATGGCGGTGCGGATCAGGTCGCTGCGATTGGCATAGAAGCCCTCCTGCACCAGCAGGTCGATCTGGCCCAGGTCGACGCAGCCGACGTTGAGCGTCAGCTTTTCGTCCTGGGGCTTGCCTGTCTTGGGCGAGAGGTGAGGCGCGGCGGGCATGCGATGCAGTATGCCATCCACTTGGATTCCAAGAAGATGTATTTATGCGCCTCAACCCAAAAAAAGGCGCCACGGTCTGCACCGGGCGCCTGTCGGCCGGAGTGATGCTGGCGGGGCTCAGCGCAGCGTGTATCCGCGCCCGTCCATGCAGGCTTCCACGGCCCGCTGGAACACGCCGGCATCGGCCATGGCGGCCTGCTGCGTGGTCGCCCAGCGGTTGCACTCGCGGTTGTCGGACTCCAGCTGGGCGTTGCTTTGCCCCTGGCGCGGATAGATGACCGGCGCGGGGCGGCTCGGCGCGTATGCCGGCTGCGGTGCATAGACAACTTGCGGCGGCGGCAGCGGGGCTGGCGCGGGCACGTAGACCACGTCGGGAGAGCGGTCCGCCTGGTTGGCCAGCGCGATGAGCGGCAACGCCACGGCCAGGCCCAGCACGAGGCCCCCGATGCCCACCCCGCCGTGGGAGTAGTGGCGCGGCGGCGGGCCGTAGTAGCGCGGGCCGGCGCTCGCCAAGCCCGTGGCGGCGATGAGGGACGAGACGACCAGAACGCGGAAAACTGTCTTCATGGCGAACTCACTGAAATGCTGCGTTTTCAACGCCGGGGTTGCTGCGCCGGTTTACAGGCACCGGCGTAGCGATGTGTAAAGGTCGACGCCGCTTGCGGCGTCGCTCACACCACACAGCATAGGACGCCATGCGCTGACAAGTTTTGCTGGCGCGCGACGTGTAGGTAACTCGCCTACGCGGACTCACGGCAATGTCGCCGCCGTACTGCCTGCATTGCCCGCTGCCCGAGAAACGCAGGCGATTCGAAGATGGCGGTCATTGAGAGCACGACAGCCCTCACCGCTTCACGCCACCTCTTCACACCTGCCCGGAGCCATGACGATGAACTCGACGATCCGCCAATCCCTGCTCCTCGTGCTGCTGGCGCCCATGCTGGCGCAGGCCGGCACGGCCAGCAACACCTTCCAGGTGCAGGCCACCGTCATCAGCTCCTGCCAGGTGTCGGGCACGTCGCTGAACTTCGGCAACAGCATCGACCCGCTGGCCAC
>Ga0116227_10016001_pt1 | contig 10936 bp, 11 predicted proteins | sample S1TSphgellanicum_FD_89693 | JGI IMG/M metagenome (GOLD analysis project Ga0116227, IMG submission 89693) | Host-associated microbial communities from peat moss isolated from Minnesota, USA - S1T2_Fb - Sphagnum magellanicum MG | ecosystem: Host-associated > Plants > Peat moss > Unclassified...
GTTGTAAGTCAGGCTTTTTGTGTCGATCACGATGCCTGTTTTAACATCGCTGAGCGTTATTGCTTTTCCATTGCCCAGAATTAGTGTGGCGGTATATTTACCGGGGCGGATATCTTCGAAGGCCGAATGGAATGCTGTATGCAGGTGCTGACCGGTTTTTTGGCTTGCGGTGTAAAAGTATATTCCGGCACTTAAAGTCATGACTACCGAAGCGGCTGTTGCCAGGTATGGCCATAATTTACGCGGTCTGTTGTTGGAAATGTTAAGGGGCATTCTGGCCCAGATTTCCTTCTTCATATCCTCCAGATCCGACTCTGATAAGCTGGTTTCTTCATCCATCGCAAACTGCAGGTACCAGTCTTGTACGAGCTCCTGTTCGGCTGTGGTACACTGTCCTGCATTGTATTTTAAAATTAATTCTTTTGCTTCCGCGTTGGTCATGGTCTAAAAAGGTATGCTCAATTGATACTATAAAGAATAAGCAGGGGGCAGGGGTGACAGGGAATGAAAAAAAAGTTTGGTGGCTTAGAGCTTGATGAACATGGTTAGATAGAGGACCAGGCCTAGCTTAAGGCGAAGTGCTTTTAGCGCTCTTTTGATTTGGGTGTTGACCGTCTCTTCAGAAATATTCAATTGCCGGGCAATTTCTTTGTGGCTAAGCTGGTTTTCGCGGCTCATTAAAAAAACTTCCTGCATTTTAGGGGGTAGTGCAGCAATCTCTTTAGCGATCATATCCTGCAGTTGTTTTTCGCGGATGCGATGATCTGTTGCGTTTTCAGCTTTCATGGCGAAGGTAGCCAGCGAGTCGAAATACCTAGATTTTACGTTTTTATGGCCCATCAGGTCAAGTACCTTATGTTTTACGGCCAGCATCAGGTAGCCACCCAAATTACTTTTTGGTTTAATCTGATCCCTTTTTACCCAAAGCATGGTGAAGACTTCCTGAACGATGTCTTTTGCTTCTTCACGATCTCTTGTTTTTTTATAAACATGAGCAAGGAGCAGGCTGTTGTATTTGTTGAAAATGGCTGCAAAAGCGCGTTTGTTTCCTTTCTTTAATAAAGTAATCAGTTCGCTGTCGATAAGATGGCCATAGTCTGTCATGATCTCAATCCCTGGGGTAATTCAAAAAACTTTACAAGTCTAATGTTTTAAAAGAAATAAACCATGTAAAGGGGGATAATTGCTAATTTATAATAATTCTAAAAAAAGACTTAGCTTTTACCTTTGGTGTTAATCAAGAAGGAATTGGTTAAGTTTGAAAGAAAAAACTATTATGTATCAGATTTTAAAAAGCGCACATTCAGGTTGGCGTTACCTGGTTTTAATTTTATTGGTGCTAGCGCTTATCCAGGCGCTTTCAGGATGGCTTGGTAAAAAACCTTATACTGAAGGAAATAGAAAAGTAAACCTTTTTACCTTAATTTCGGCACATATTCAACTTTTAATGGGCTTAATCCTTTATTTTATGAATGGATGGTATAAGGTTGACAGTTCGGTTGCTATAGGCCGTTACTGGAAAATGGAACACATTGGTATGATGGTTCTTGCTGTTGTTTTAATTACTGTTGGTAATGCGAGATCTAAGAAAGGTACAGATGCAGTTGTTAAACACCGTTCCGTTGCATTGTATTTTGGCCTGGCCTTGATTCTGATTGTCGCCGCAATCGTGGCTATGGTTAAGGCAGATCCAAGTCGTTCATTCTTTGGAGTTTCATAAAAATTACGAATTTAATTTTGCTTTGTTAGATTTATTTATATTTTTGTGACATATGATTAACAATATACATACTTGGCAATGGCGTAGTACTCCAAAGAGTCTGCTCGTAGCTTTGTGTACCTTATAGTTTATCAACCTAAACCAAACCACATTGAACCCGACGTAGACCACACGTCGGGTTTTTTTGTGACTAAAATTTTAACCTGGAAGGAAAGGCCCGGTTATACTTTAAGCAAATTTTAAGAGGCTGATGGCCTAAAAATGAATGATCAAGCACATTAAAAGAAAATAGTGATACGATGACCAATTATCTAATTAATACCACGTCTAAAAAGAGGCTGGCAGATACCACAACCCCGGTAAGTATTTACCTTAGACTGAGGGATGTGTTCCCGAATACGATTTTGTTGGAGAGTTCTGATTACCACAGCAGGTCTAACTCCGTAAGTTATGTCTGTGCAGAGCCTGTAGCCGGAATAGTTTTACAGGACAATGTGCTCTCGACCTATTTCCCAGATGGCAGGAAAGAAAGTAAAAGTGATTTTGTACTCACGGAAGAAATTGAGCAATTTAAAGCATCCTTTAGGCCTGACTTGGTGGAAGATACCCGGTACATATCGAGCGGTTTGTTTGGGTATTTTACCTGGAATGCTGTACAGCATTTTGAAGATATTAAATTTAGGGCAACAACGCCAAAGGATCAGCAGATCCCGATCATGCAATACCACATTTACCGGTATATCATTGCAATCGACCACTTTAAAAACGAGGTTACTTTGTTCAAAAATACCTTTAATGGAGATGATCATGAAGGTTTGGAAAAAATAGAATACATCATACAGAATAAGAACTTTCCTGAATATAGCTTCCGTACGGTGGGTGAAGAGGAGTCGAATTTGACCGATGCGGGTTTTATGGACGTGGTAGAAAAATTGAAAAAACATATTTTAAGGGGAGATGTTTTTCAGATTGTACCTTCCAGAGCCTTTAATCAAGGGTTTTCTGGTGACGAGTTTAATGTTTACCGTTGCCTGAGATCGATCAATCCTTCTCCATATCTGTTCTACTTTGATTATGGCAGTTTCAAGCTCTTCGGCTCCTCGCCGGAGGCACAGATCACGATTAAAGAAAATGTCGCCAACATTTTTCCTATCGCTGGAACTTTTAAGCGCACCGGAAATGACCTGGAAGATGCAGAGCTGGCCACCAAACTGAAAGCAGATCCGAAGGAAAGTGCGGAGCATGTGATGCTGGTTGACTTGGCCAGAAATGACCTGAGCAGGCATTGTACTGGGGTAGAGGTCAAATCATTTAAAGAAGTTCAGTATTATTCACACCTGATTCACCTGGTTTCTAAAGTCAGCGGAAACCTTCAGAAAGATGTTTCTTCTTTTAAAATTGTTGCAGATACTTATCCGGCGGGCACCTTGAGTGGGGCACCAAAATACCGGGCGATGCAACTGATTGACGAGTACGAAGGCCTGGGCAGAAATTTTTATGCGGGAGCTATTGGATATATGGGCTTTAACGATGAATTTAACCACGCCATCATGATTCGTACCTTTATGAGTAAAAATAACCAGCTGTTTTATCGCGCCGGGGCTGGGGTAGTTGCTGATTCGGTTGCGGAAAGTGAATTGAATGAGGTAAATAATAAAATTGCGGCTTTGCGCAGGGCAGTAGAGATGGCTAATCAGATTTAAAAAGAATGAAGAATCATAAAAATATGCAGAAGAAAGTATTGGTGATCGATAACTACGACTCATTTACCTATAATTTGGTGCATTTGGTCAACGAATTGGGTAGAGAGGTAGAAGTTTGGAGAAATGATAAATTTAAACTGGAAGATGTAGCCGAATTTGATCAGATTATTTTATCTCCTGGTCCTGGTATCCCTGAAGAAGCGGGCTTATTATTGGATGTCATCCGGACATATGCCCACACGAAAAGTATCTTTGGTGTTTGCCTGGGTCAGCAGGCTATCGCTGAAGCGTTTGGGGGTACTTTATTGAACCTGGGCCGGCCGATGCATGGCATTGCTACGCCAATTACGGTACTGGACAGCAATGAGGTTGTTTTTAGGGCCTGTCCTGAAACGATTAATGTAGGTCGTTACCATTCCTGGGTGGTGAATCCAGCGGGCTTGCCGGATTGTTTTACCGTTACGGCAATAGACTCGACAGGTGAAATTATGGCTTTAAGGCACAATGAATTTGATGTGCGTGGCGTACAGTTTCATCCTGAAAGCGTGCTTACAGAATATGGTAAACAAATGGTTAAAAACTGGTTAGAAGAATAAGATATGAATATTTTAGATAAAATTGTACTGCGAAAAAGGGAAGAAATTGCTATGGCTAAAGCGCAGGTTTCCATCAAACAACTGGAGGCGGCACTGCACTTTAACCGCGTACCTTATTCATTTGCAGACTTTTTGCTGGATGAGCAGCGCTCTGGTATTATTGCGGAGTTTAAACGCCGGTCGCCGTCAAAAGGGATCATCAATGACAAAGTGACCGTTGAGGAAGTCACTACCGGCTATGCTGCGGCTGGTGCTGCTGCGCTTTCGGTACTGACAGATACCGATTTCTTTGGGGGACATGCCAATGACCTGTTGGCCGCAAGGGCAGTGAATCAAATTCCGATCCTTAGAAAGGACTTTATGATTGATGCTTATCAGGTTTTGGAGGCGAAAGCCATGGGCGCAGATATCATTTTGCTGATTGCCGCGATTTTGACTCCTGATGAAATTGAAGATCTTGCGGTATTGGCTAAGAGTTTGGGTTTAAATGTATTGCTGGAAGTTCATAACCTGGAAGAATTGCAAAGAAGTGTAATTCCGGAGCTGGATGCCATTGGTGTGAATAACCGGAACCTGGCTGATTTTTCGGTGAACATCCAGACTTCTTTTGATCTGGTGGACGAGATTCCGGATGAATTTTTAAAAATATCTGAAAGTGCAATTAGTGATCCTCAAACGATCAATGAACTGAAAGGAGTAGGATTTGATGGGTTTTTGATTGGGGAGAACTTCATGAAAACGGAAAAGCCAGGCGCAGCAATGGCCAACTTTGTCAGTCAGCTGATCTCGGTATAACTTTTGTATCTTTGTTCTTTAGATGGGAAAGCAAAAATATTTTGATACCGCGCTTAAACCTGAACGTGCTGTTCTTGTTGGCGTAATTAGACAAGGTGAAACCCCCGAAGAGACCAAGGAATATTTGGACGAACTGGCATTTCTGGTAGATACTGCCGGAGGTGTAGTTGACCATGTATTTACACAAAAAATGATGAAACCAGACCGGGCCACTTTTGTGGGCACAGGAAAACTGGAAGAGATACAGGCTTATGTCAAATCTGAAGAAATTGACATGGTGGTGTTTGACGATGAATTGTCGCCATCGCAACTCAGAAATATAGAACGTGAACTGCAGGTAAAGATATTGGACCGGAGTAATCTGATTCTGGATATTTTTGCCAGAAGGGCCCAAACTGCGCAGGCAAAAACACAGGTCGAGCTGGCGCAGCTTCAATATTTATTGCCGCGATTGACCCGTTTGTGGACGCACTTAGAGCGCCAGAAGGGTGGTATTGGTATGCGTGGGCCTGGTGAAACGCAGATTGAAAGTGATAGAAGGATGATTCTGGAGAAGATTGCTTTATTGAAAAGTCGTCTGAAACTGATTGATAAGCAAAATGAAACACAACGTAAAAATCGCAATGAACTGATTCGCGTGGCTTTGGTTGGTTATACCAATGTGGGTAAGTCGACCATCATGAACATGCTTTCCAAATCGGAGGTTTTTGCAGAAAACAAACTGTTTGCTACATTGGATACGACGGTGCGTAAAGTGGTGATCGATAATTTGCCATTTTTACTGTCGGATACGGTAGGATTTATCCGTAAGCTACCTCACCATTTGGTGGAATGTTTCAAATCTACACTGGATGAAGTTCGGGAAGCTGATGTATTGATCCATGTAGTGGATGTGTCTCATCCCAATTTTGAGGACCAGATCAATGTGGTTAATGAAACCTTAAAGGATTTGGGAGCCAGGGATAAGGAAACAATCATGGTATTCAATAAAATTGATGCCCATGTGAGTCCGGAGCCGGATCATGAAGCAGAAGAGCCAATCGTATTAACGCTGAGCGATTTCAAGAAAAGCTGGATGGCTACAAATAATGCGCCGGCACTTTTCATTTCTGCCTTGCACAAAGAAAATTTAGACGAATTTAAACAGCTGTTGTATGATAAAGTTGTGGCTTTGCATACCGAGCGTTATCCTTACGATAAGCTGTTGTATTGATCACGATAAAAGGGGTAATATTGCCTTTAAATAAATATTAAACTGATACACATTATGGAAAGTAAACGCCAACAGAAATTTGCGGGAATTTTACAAGAAGAACTCGCTGCCATTTTTCAGCGTGAGGGGGCAGGGTACTTGCCAAATACGCTGGTAACCATTACCAAGGTGCGCGTTTCTCCGGATCTAGCCGTTGCCAAAGTATATTTAAGCTTTTTAAATACCAATAACACCGCGCTTTCAGTGGCCGAAGTCAATTCCCACAGTAGCGAAATCAGGTATAAATTAGGCGCCCGTATTCGCCACCAGGCGCGTGTAGTTCCTAGCTTAACGTTTTTTGTAGACGATACGAACGAGTACGTACAGCATATGGATAAGATCTTTGATCAAATATCAAAAGATCGTAAAGAAACGGAGGAAGAGGCAGATTAATTGCCTCTTCCTAAGGGCTTTCCTTTGTAAATGTGTAAATTGGAATATGGCAAAGATTCTGGTTTTATTTTTGATGTTATGCACTTTAGGTTTAGCAGCACAAACTCAGCCCCAGCTAAAAGGTGGATTAGCAGTTTTTGTTGGGAATAATAAGGTGTATCCAGGTTATTCCCTTCATCATTGTATTGAGGGTACCGTAACCATCAGTTTTAAGGTCAATACTAAGGGTGAAGTTTATGATGCGAAGATCAGGACCGGTATAGGGACGGATCTGGATGATGAGGCTTTGCGCTTAATCCGTTTGAGTAGCGGTAAGTGGCAGGTGCCCGCTGGTTATGACACCGCCATTTCATTGGTTGCGCCGATTAAGTTTACCTTGGAGGGTTACAATTGCCGGGATAAAAATCAGGCCGAGATCAGACAGGCTATAGCTGCCTATCGATCAAATGAGGGGGCTACCAATGCCATTCTTAACTTTTACCGGAATAAAGAAGCGGGTAGGTTTAGCGCCGAAGAAGAACCGAAGATTCAGGCTTTGAAAAAGGAGCTGGGCTATGATGATGTTTATTTGCAGGAACGTGTGGAGAACGGCTTGAAGAAAATCAAACAAAAGGATAAGCAAGGGGCTTGTGAGGACTTTCTTTTTGTCAAGCACATGGGCTCAGATCTGGCCGATGAAGCGCTGGTTCTATACTGTCAGTAATCAGGCTATAATCTGTATGGCGTTTTGTTTAATTTCTGCAGAAATGTTACTGACTTTGCCTTGATACTCACCGTCAACCTGAAAATGAACTTTGTGTCTGGTCTGGATGTTTAGTGCTCTAGTTTGGAAGGATTCAATGTTTTTAGGATTCAGTGCCAGGTTGGTAAAACGGATTTTTAGGATCTCCATCATCGAATATTTCTTGACCAGGATGACTTCAAAAACGTCGTCATCTAGTTTTCCGTCTGGATTTATTTTAACACCCGTTCCGTACATGGTGGCGTTGGCAATGACAACCATAGCAGCTTGGGCCCGAACAGTTTTGTCTGTGAGCTGAATTTCTACGGTCATCTTCCTATGGTTCCAAATGGCTGTCCAGGCCGCTCTGGCATAACCCAACATTCCGCGTTGCGGTGAAGCATCGAATTTTTTGACCAAATAGGCATTGAAGCCGATATCAGCGAGGTGTATGCAAAGTTCTCCGTTAATGGTGATGGCATGTATGGTTTTTGGTTTTCCATTTACGGCCAAATCTATCGCCTCCTTTGGATGGATTGGTATACCTAACTCTTTAGCCATTCCATTTGCTGAACCTGCTGGAATGATACCAATCGGTGTTTTTTCTCCCAATAGGCATTCGGCAACCATTTTTAAAGTTCCGTCTCCACCTACAGCAATGACACGGTCTGCTTTGGATTTGCTGATGACTGTTTTTAGTTTTTGACTGCTGCAGTTTTTTGGGATTTCATAAATTTCAAATTGCCCTTGAACATCTTTGAAATGGCTGGAAATGAGTGCTGGAAAATTTACCTGCGCTGTCCCAGACTTTGGGTTCACAATAAATAGTAATTTTAAATCTGAAATTGAGGCCATCCTGAATTGTTTATTAAGACAAACAACTTCATTCTTATCCTGTTTTAATTCATGATGAATAAATCTGTTAGCGTTAAAGTATATCATGGATATGGACATAAGCACAATTTGGTGGTATATGGCCATGTGTTTCAATTTAAGGCTGAAACTATGCAGGTATACAGCGATAATATTTGGGTGAACATTCGTTATTTGTTTGGTCTTTTTAGACTGAAACCCTATCCTTACCTTAGGGTACGGTTGACGTTCCGCCATCAAATGGTGTACGGCCACACGGCCTATGATGGCTTTTTTAAATTTGAATGGAAGGCCGAAGGGAATTTGGCGGCAGGCTGGCATGGTGTTAAAGTGGAGGCCCTGGATGAATATAATGCGATATTGGCCAGTCACGACGGTCTGGTTTATGTACCTCACGTTACCCAATATGCTTTCATTTCGGATATTGATGATACGGTAATGGTTTCGCATTCGGCCAAGATAGCCAGGAGACTGAGGGAATTGTTCATCAAGAATCCCAGGACCCGTAAAACTTTTCCTGAGGCCCAGATACATTACAAAATGCTATCTTTATCACATACCCACTTAGATCAGCCCAACCCTTTTTTTTACGTATCGAGCAGTGAATGGAATTTATACGACTACCTGGTAGAAACCTTTAGGTTTAACCATTTGCCTGAGGGAGCCTTTTTACTGAATCAGATTAAACAATGGAAAGACTTGATCAAGACTGGTAAAACAGGGCATGAAGGGAAGTTGATGCGGGTGATGCGTATCATTGATGCCTTTCCAAATCAGAAATTTGTATTTTTTGGAGACAACTCCCAGCGGGATCCAGTAATTTATGCCGCTATTGCCAGGAAATACCCCCAAAAAGTTACCGCAATCTATATCCGGAATGTCCGGAAATCAAAGGAGGAAGAAGCTCGGAGTATATTGGAAGAGGTTGACACAGCCTATGCGATTGCCACCTGCTTGTTTAAGGATAGTCATGAGGCTATCCTGCATTCCGCTCAGATTGGTTTGATCACGGAGCTTCCAATGGCTGCATATTTAAAAAGTAAATAGGCCGGAATGGTTTTAGTTTGTAATATTGTGCATGGTCTTTAGATTAGATAATGAAGCAATTATTTTTCCAGATCCGGCTTTGGCAGAAGAAGATGGCCTGTTGGCGATTGGCGGTGATTTGCGGCCGGAAAGGCTAATTCTGGCTTATCATCACGGCATTTTTCCTTGGTTTAACGAAGATGATCCCATTTGCTGGTACGCTCCGCATGCGCGTTGCGTGATTTATCCTGAGCGGGTTAAAACTAGCAAAAGCATGGCTAAAGTGTTTAGAGATCAAATTTTTAGCATCACTTTTGACCAGGCTTTTGATCAGGTTATTGCGCATTGTGCCACGGTAGCCAGGGCTGACCAGCCTGGTACCTGGATTACCGGACAAATGCAGCAGGCTTATGTCCGTTTACATGAATTGGGTTATGCGCATAGCGTAGAAGTCTGGCAAGGTACAAGCTTAGTTGGCGGACTGTATGGTGTACAAATCAACCGGGTATTTTGCGGGGAAAGTATGTTTAGCCTGGTTAGCAACGCCTCAAAAGCAGCCTTGATCTGGCTTTGCCGGGAAGGTGGCTACGCGCTGATTGATTGCCAGCTTCCGAACGATCATTTGATGAGCCTGGGTGCAGAAATGATCAGCCGGGATGCTTACCAGGAAATACTTAGCTAAGGAGCTCCTGGATGTCAGCTTTGCTTAATGATTTGAAGAAGCTTTCTTCGGTTGTGATCAGGGCACTGGCAAGTTTCTTTTTGCGGTTTTGGAGGGCTAGGATCTTTTCCTCTACCGTATCTTTTGCGATGAACTTATAAATGAATACTTTTTTATCCTGGCCGATGCGGTGACTTCTATCTATGGCCTGTTGTTCAACAGCCGGATTCCACCAGGGATCAAGGATGAAAACGTAATCGGCCTGGGTAAGGTTTAAACCCACACCACCGGCTTTAATGGAAATTAAAAATACTTTAAGGTCTGGGTTTTCCTGAAACTCAGCTACAATTTCGCCACGATTTTTAGTGGCACCATCCAGGTAGGCAAAGGGAATGTCTTCTTTTTCAAAATACTGCTTGAAAATATTGAGGTGCTTGACGAATTGGGAGAATATCAACACCTTGTGCCCGCCTTTCAATACATTATCTAGGGTATGGATCACACTTTCAAATTTACCGGAGTCAGCATGGTAGTGCTCATCAACCATTAAAGGATGATTGGCCAGTTGCCTTAAAGCGGTTAGTCCCTGTAAAAGCTGGACTTGCTTTTGGGGTGAAGTGCCATTTTCCATGTCGCTTAATAAATCATTTCTATAGGCCGATTTAGTTTCCTCATACACAGCAGCCTGTTCTTCGGTCATGGTACAGTAAAATACCTGCTCCGTTTTGGAGGGAAGTTCAGCAGCAACCTGTTCTTTAGTTCTGCGCAAGACAAATGGTTTGATGATGGCCTGAAGTTTACGGGCTTTTTCTTCATCTTTTCTTTTTTCAATGGCCTGAACATACTCTTCATTGAAAAATGCCTGGGTACCCAGTAAACCTGGATTTAAAAAGGTGAGCTGCGTCCAGAGGTCGCTTACCGAGTTTTCTACAGGTGTACCGCTAAGGATCAGTTTGTATCTCGATTTCAGTACTTTTACAGCTTTGAACGATTTAGAAGATGGGTTTTTAATGTTCTGACTTTCATCCAGGATGATGTAGCTGAAGTAAAAGTCTTTAAGCAGATCGACATCTACACGGGTAATTCCATAGGTGATAATCACAATGTCAAAGTCGGCGAAATAACTGATGTCCTTATTTCTTGAACTTCCTGTATGGGCGCATATTCTGAGCTCCGGTGTAAATTTCTTAGCCTCA
>Ga0116227_10016003_pt1 | contig 10936 bp, 9 predicted proteins | sample S1TSphgellanicum_FD_89693 | JGI IMG/M metagenome (GOLD analysis project Ga0116227, IMG submission 89693) | Host-associated microbial communities from peat moss isolated from Minnesota, USA - S1T2_Fb - Sphagnum magellanicum MG | ecosystem: Host-associated > Plants > Peat moss > Unclassified...
CTTTAGCCTTCGGGCATGGTAGTCTCCCGGTGGCGGTTTTCGGCGCCAGGATCTTACTGTTTCATTTCCCTTTAATATTCGTCATCGGGTCGATCTTTACACCGGAGGAGGTAAAAAAATTAGGACGGGTTACCATTTGGATAACCATCCCGATGCTCATCCTTATCGCCATGCAGTTTTACAGTCCGCAATCGGCTTTTGTAAACAGGGGAGTAGGTGGTGATATGAAAGGCGGCGGATTCGACGGTGCTATGGGCTTTTTCAGGCCACCCGCTACGTTCTCATTCACAAATGGTACCTCGTTGTTCTTCGGCTTTTCATCAGCCTTTGTTTTTTATTTCTGGTTAACGCCAAAGAGTATCAACAGATTGTTATTGATTGCCGCTACGGTTTGCATTCTTGCAGCAATCCCGCTTTCTATTAGCCGCAGTTTGTTGTCGCTGATCTTAGCTAATATACTTTTTACGGTAATAGCAGTTGCCCGCAACCCCAGGTACCTAATGAAGATGATCATAGCTTGCCTGGCAGTATTTATGCTGATTGGTGTGTTGAGTGAGATCAGCTTTTTTAAGACGCCTTTGGCTGCCTTTACCAACAGGTTTACCAATGCAAATAAAACAGAGGGCGGCGTAAGCGGTGTGTTTGTCGATCGCTTTTTAGGTGGGATGCTGGTTGCCATTTACGAGGCAGATCAGAAACCATTTTTTGGATATGGGATAGGGATGGGAACCAGCGTAGGCGCCCAGCTTATTGCAGGCGACAGCAAGGTTTACCTGATATCCGAAGGCGAGTGGGGACGGTTGATAGGAGAGATGGGCATCATTTTCGGCTTCACCGTCATTATATTACGAATTGCGCTCACCGTTAATATGGCTGTCCGAAGTTACCGGAAGCTGGCATCGAACGATTTTTTACCCTGGATGCTCTGTAGCGTCGCTTTGTTAGCTGTTATGCAGGGTCAATGGGCGCAACCCACATCATTAGGTTTTATTGTGGTGATGGGCGGCCTGGTATTGGCTGCTTTACGCGAACCTAAACGGAAAATGTGGCTTGTGAAACAAGTTGATGAGTCCGAAGAACAGCTTATTGAATTAGACCCCAACGGGAGGCCATTGCTTAAACCAGGAAACTAAGGTTTTAACATAGTTTTATTTCTTTCTAACTGTATAATAATCAAGGATATGAATTTCGAGTATTTATTAAATAATTTAAAGCACACCTCAGTTTTGGTTATTGGCGACTTGATGCTCGACCATTATATATGGGGAGATATTCATCGGATATCCCCGGAAGCCCCGGTACCGGTAGTAAACGTAAATAACGACACCTTTACGGCGGGAGGGGCAGCCAACGTTGCACTTAACCTTACTAACCTCGGTGTTAAAACAAGTGTGATAGGCCATTGCTCTGCCGACGAGCCGGGTAAAAAGTTGACACAGATCCTTGCTGAAAACAAGGTTAACTTTTTACCTTCCAACAGGTTGATTGACGCGCCGACAATAATTAAAACCCGTGTAATAGTAAGGGGGCAGCAACTTTGCCGGATTGACCGCGAAAGCAGCCGCGAATTTTACAGCATAGATACCGATGCCGATTTTGAAACCTCTTTAAGATCAGCGCTGAAAAAGGTGGATGCTGTTATAATTTCGGATTATGCCAAGGGAGTGATCACCCAATCGCTGCTCGATTGTATTTTAAAAATAGCGGTTGAAATGCCCGGCATATTAGTAGCGGTTGACCCCAAACCAGCGCGCAGGCTATCGTTCAGAGATGTGGGCTTATTAACTCCTAACAAAGCGGAAGCCCTCCAGTTGGCGGGTATCCCGGATTTAGCACCCGGTGAAGAGTATCCCTTGGAAAGAGTATGCCGTAACATATATAATATCTACAATCCTTATTTATTGGTGGTTACCCTTGGGGCTGATGGGATGGCAATTAGCCAGGAAGGCAGGGTGATAGAAGTTTTACCTACCGTTGCACGCCAGGTATTTGATGTATCGGGCGCTGGCGATACAGTTATTGCGACGCTTGCGGCTGTTTTGGCATCGGGAGCTACACCTGCGCAGGCAGCACGATTAGCAAATGCCGCCGCGGGTTGCGTAGTAGGCCATGTGGGCACGGCGCCAATTTTACTTCACGAATTAAAAGAATGGCTAGAGATGGTTGAGCTTCAGCACGGCAATTCATACGTAACTATCTGATCGACGCGCCTCTTTAATTGATTTTATTTAAAATGATTGATCCTGTTAAAGAAAAAATATTGATATACCGGTTGGGCAGCCTTGGCGACACAGTGATGGCGCTGCCTTGTTTTCATACGGTAAAAAATGCATTTCCGGATGCAGATATTACTTTGTTAACAAACCGGCCTGTGATGGCAAAAGCAGCGCCACTGGAAGCGGTGTTAGGAAAAGAGTATTTCTACGATCGTATAATTGATTACCCGGTAGGCGCGCGTAACCCTTTCATCTTGTTGGGCTTGATCAGGCAGATAAGGGCGCTTAAAATTACCACTATGGTAAACATTACAGCCGCCCGCTCGCGGAAATCAGCCGAACGGGATATGTTTTTTTTTAAGTTGGCAGGGATCAAAAAGTTTATCGGCTTTCCATCAACTTATGAAGATTTTGAAGTTTGCACCGATCCTGCAACCGGGTTGATGGAATGGGAAGCTAAAAGATTGTATCGTCGGATAAGCAACCTTGGGCCGCGGCCTTTTTATAACGATCACTTTTGGGACCTACGATTGACGGCAGCCGAAAAAAAATCGGCTATCGCTTCACGAGCCGAGCTTCCTTTAACTAATAAAACGCTTGCTGTTTCACTAGGTACCAAAAACCAGGCGAATGATTGGGGAATAGACAATTGGACAACGTTATTGAGCAGGCTGTCGATATCCCTGCCCGATTGGAACCTGGTTGTTCTAGGTGCAAAAGACGAAAACGCATTGGCCGAACGGTGCATAGCAGAGTGGGGAAAAAATAGCTTGAATTTATGCGGTGCGACATCCCCACGGGTTTCGGCAGCATTGTTAAGCCATACTGATCTATTCATCGGGCACGATAGCGGTCCGCTTCATCTGGCAGCATGTGTCGGTACTCCGTGTATTGGCATCTTTTCTGCACGTAATCTTCCCGGCCAGTGGTTTCCGCGCGGGGAAAAAAACAAAATTATATTTAATACCCCGGAATGTGCAGGATGCGGATTGGAAGTTTGTATAACCAATAACAAAAAATGCATCCTGTCGATTACAGTGGAACAGGTTCAAGATGCCGTATTTGAGCAAATTGAAAAAAACAACATCGTTCTTAAAGATAACTATTGCTAAAGGAAAATAATGAGAGTTCTTCATGTTATCAGTGATATGGATCCCAAAAAGGGAGGAGTGAGCCAGGCGGTACGCACCATAATAGGCGGGCTGTCTATGATGGGGATATATAATGAAGTGGTAAGCCTTGACGATAAAGAATCGGCCTTTTTAGGCAACGATAACTTCACTTTACATGCGCTTGGAGCAGCTAAAGGGCCCTGGAGTTATAATGCAGAGCTTGTTCCGTGGTTAAAAAAGAACATGGAGCGTTTTGATACCATTATAATCCATGGTCTGTGGCTTTTTCATGGGTATGCGGCTTTTAAAGCGTTGAAGGCGATACAAAAAAAATTAAGGGTACGCAGTTCAGCCGGCTTTCAGTTACCTAAGCTGTTTGTAATGCCGCATGGTATGTTAGATCCTTATTTTCAGCGTGCTATCGGCCGTAAAATAAAAGCCATTCGCAATAAGCTTTATTGGCAATTGATAGAAAGGAAATTAATTAATCAATCAAGCGGATTATTATTCACTTCCGAGACAGAACTGCAGCTTGCACGCGAACCATTTAAACCATATAAACCAAAGTTAGAAACTGTTGTAGGATTGGGGGTTGAACGCCCCCCGTTTTACACAAGTGTAATGAGGGATGCGTTTATCAATAAATGCCCGGGTCTTGAAAATCAGTCGTACTTTTTGTTTTTGAGCAGGATCCACGAGAAAAAAGGAGTTGATATCCTGATCCAGGCATACAATGCTTTCTTAAAGTATAAGCATAACGAACAATTATCAAGTCCTGATAAAATTGAAATACCAAAACTGGTGATTGCCGGCCCCGGTGTTGAAAGTGATTATGGGATAGAGATGCAAAAACTGGCATTCGATTCATTAAAACTTCAGAGCATGGTTTATTTCCCCGGTATGCTTACAGGCTCTGCAAAATGGGGCGCTTTTTATGGCTGCCAGGCTTTTTTGCTGCCCAGCCACCAGGAAAACTTCGGAATTGCGGTAGTGGAATCGCTCGCCTGCAGTAAGGCAGTTTTGATATCAAACCAGGTAAACATCTGGCGCGAGATACAATCGATGGATTGTGGAATTGTAGCTGATGATAACCTTGACGGAACTTACAATTTATTTACCCAATGGGACGAATTAACCGAAAGCGAAAAAGTTGAAAGAGGAATCAACGCCAAGCGTGCCTATGAAAGCTTTTTCACGGTTGAATCGGTTATGGAGCGGTTTAGTTTGGCGCTACAAGCCGGATAAATCAAATTAATAATTAACAGTATACAAGAAATGATTTCACCTCACGATATTAATAGTGAAGATGGTTACCTACGCCCTGTTTTTCCTTTTAAAGATAAAGTACGACGATTTTGCTGGATGATTACCTGGAGCCTGCTTTGCAAATGGACGCCCAATCCTTTGCATAAGTGGCGCGTGTTTATCATCCGGTTGTATGGCGGAAAAATCGGGAACAACAACACCGTTTACCCCGATTGTAAAATATGGGCGCCATGGTTGCTCGAAACAGAAGATGTAGTGACGATAGGCCCGAGGGTTGAGATCTATAACCCTGGTGGCATATACCTGGGCCATCACACAGTGCTATCACAAGATGCTTACTTGTGCGGAGCAACGCACGACTATAATTCTGCTGATTTTACTTATATAAAAAAGGAGATAAAGACCTACCCTTATTCTTGGATCTGTTCAAAAGCCGTAGTTCTTCCCGGTGTTATTTGTGGCGAAGGCAGCGTGTTAGGCGCGGCCTCGGTGACATCCAGAAATTTGGAAGAATGGACGGTTTATGGCGGAAACCCTGCACAGCCGATCAAAGAAAGAGTGGATTTCCTTGATAATCCCATAAATGCTAAACCTGTAAACGCTTAAACAAAATGGACTCCGACAACGAAATTTTCGACTTATGTATCGTAGGTAGCGGGCCTGCCGGGTTAATTTTAACCCTCGAGTATTGCCGCTTAAATCCTAACAAAAAGGTGTTATTGGTAGAATACGGCCATAAAAGGCAATCGGGCCCTAATAAGCTGGATGATTCTATAGAGATAACGAATCCCGTAAACCATCATAACCCTTACGAATGTACGAATAAAGGTTTTGGCGGTTCTTCGGCAACCTGGGGCGGACGATGTGTGATGTATGATGAAATTGATTTTGAAGAGAGAGCTGTTTTAAACGGTGGTTGCACGTGGGATAAAGAACTTTTTACCGATGCAAAAAAATACTTAAAGTACGCAGCCAAATATTTTGAATGCGGAAGGCCGGTTTTTGACCTGTACAAAACTGTTGCAGGAAAGCAGGCCCGGCCGATTGCCGACAATTTTAAACCCGGATCGGTAACAGATTCAACTGTTGAACGCTGGAGCAAACCAACCAGATTTGGAAAAACTTATGAAAAAGCCATTGCTGAGCAACCGAATTTGAAGGTGATGTTTGCCGGCGAGGCACGCGAATTTGCCGAACCACAAGCCGATGGCACCGTTTCGTACCTGTTGGTGAGAAATGTTGATACACAAGAGCTGGTAAAAATAAATGCCAGGAATTTTGTGCTTGCTGCCGGTGCACAGGAGTCCACAAGGATATTATTGCGTAACAAGCAATTGTTTAGCAACCTGCCAAATGTGCCACAGGCTTTAGGTAAATATTACCAGGGGCACTTGTCGGGGAAAATTGCATCCGTAAGATTTAAAGGTGATCCGAAAAATACAGATTACGGTTTTGTTCGTGATCGGGATGGCATATACCTGCGCAGGCGGTTTCAGTTTACCGATGAGTATTTACTTAAGAACGATCTGCTGAATACGGCAATTTGGCTTGATAACCCGCTATACCATGATCCGAAGCATAAAAGCGGGGCCATGTCATTTATGTACCTGGCAATGTTAATGCCGGTCTTAGGAAAAAAACTCGCGCCGCCTGCAATTGCGCATTCCATTACAAAAGGGCAGGTGAATGGCGTAGGTAAACACGTCGGCAACATTCTGAAAAGCTTACCTGGTTCAATTACAAAACCAGCATCTATATTTTATAAAAGGTATTGCCTCGAACGCAAATTGCCGGGCGTGTTTTTATATAATCCAAGCAATTTTTACGCGTTGCACTTTCATTCAGAACAAGTGCCCGACGTTAATAATAGCATGCAGTTGGGTGATGATGGTGAAAAATTAGTGATCAACTACTCGTTAACTGACGCCGACATCAATTCAGTAATCAAATTACACAAAGAACTCGACGCTAACTTACGGAGCAGCGGCTGCGGCGAACTGGAATATTGGTTTAATGAAGACGAATTACCAGATACGATCAGAAAGATGTCGAAAGACGGACTGCACCAGGTGGGCACTACGCGCATAGCCAAAACGCCCTCAGATGGTGTGGTAGACGAAAATCTGAAAGTATGGGGAACAAAGAACGTGTTTGTTTGCAGCAGTTCGGTGTTTCCAACTTCCGGACAGGCTAACCCCACTTTTATGTTGGGGACCTTTGCCGCCCGTTTAGCAAATCACCTTACAGGAATAGCCGCAAACAAACGGTCGGCATCAAAATCGAAACTACAATTTACATAAAATGGTCTCCATAATAATTTTAACAAAAAATGAGGAGGTAGATCTTCCGGGCTGCCTAAAAGCTATCACGTGGTCGGACGATATCCATGTATTGGATTCATTAAGTACTGACCGCACGCTAGAAATAGCGAAGCAATTTGGCGCGAAGATATACACCCATCCCTTTGAAAGTTTTGGTAAGCAGCGGAATTTTGCACTTGACTATGCTGATTTAAAATATGATTGGGTGTTATTCTTAGATGCCGATGAGGTTGCTACCGATGCATTTAAACAAAATGTATTGGAGCAGATTAAAAATGCCGGTGACAATATAGCCGGGTTCTACTGCTGCTGGAAAATGATGCTGGAAGACCGTTGGTTAAAAAGGTGCGACAATTTCCCGAAATGGCAGTTGCGACTGTTAAAAAAGGGCAGGGTTAGGTTTACCGATTTTGGTCACGGACAAAAAGAAGACCAGGTAATTGGTGAACTCGCCTATATAAGAGAGCCATACCTGCATTATTGCTTTTCGAAAGGGTGGACTTATTGGTTGCAAAAACACAACGATTATGCTACCAAAGAAGCAATTGCCCGGGCCAACAACCGCCCGCCTTTTAAGAACGTTTGGAGCCGGCACGGAAGTAAACGCAACCCGGCTTTGAAATCGTGGTTAAGCAGGATGCCAGGTTGGCCGGTTTTAAGATTTATAATGATGTACTTCCTGAAGCTGGGTTTCATAGAAGGTACTCCCGGCTTAATTTACAGTGTCAACATAGCTTACTACGAATTCCTGATACAGGTTAAAATGAGGGAATTGGCAAGGGCCGGCAAATTAAATACCGACGCTGCTAAGCCGGCCGCCGATCCATTGTCGGCAAAACCGGTGGTTGTTAATAATAAAAGCGAGGTTGCCCCTCAACCCCAGTTTTAGTTACTGTATTCCCTGTCAAAATTTATTGTAAATAAATGATATACTACTTCCGGGCGTGCCAGTGAAGTTTTGGTCTGCCTGAACACCTTTCCTACTTGAATTTATCACATCAAAAAAATATGAAAGCCGAAAGCAAACTTAAGATCCAACCTTACGTCCGTGCGGGTATGACCTTAATGGATAATGACACGTATTTAGAGTGCAAAATTACCGATCCATCGGAAGCAATAAAGGCAAATGCCTATTATTTCAATAATGATGAGTGGGCGAAAGAGTACTTGACCTATTGCCATCGAAGCGACACTTTTAAAGACAGGTGGAGTGCTGCCATGGGAAGCTGGGATGACAAAGTGGTGCTGGATATTGGTTGCGGACCGGGCAATATCCTGGCAACCTTACAGGGTAAGCCAAAGGTTATAATCGGCGTGGATGTAGCGCCGCGTTCGCTGGAACTATCCGGCGAACTGGGATATATACCGGTACTGGCAGATGCCACTAACCTGCCTTTTGTTGATGGTTTTGCAGACATCGTTGCATTGAATGCCACCCTGCATCATTGCGAAGATATGGCTGCTATTTTAAGTGAAGCTGCCCGTGTGGTAAAACCGGGTGGCATCTTAATAACGGATCATGATCCGCAATTGAGCGCATGGGACTTTAAAGGCGTTGCAAAGTTACTGTGGGATGCCCGCACTTTAGTTTACAGGTACATTAAAAGAGGGTTTCACAAAACCGAAGACCAGCAATACTGGGGCCTTGCCTGCGAGATACACCACAAACCAGGTCACGGCGTATCCACCAATTTTTTCCGGAACATCCTGGAGCCGGCAGGGTTCGTTGTAGAGGTTTATCCACATAACCATGAAGTTGGCGGCGATGTTTTGCAAGGAAAAAAAGGTAAAGCCGAATTAAAATACCGACTTGGTAACCTGCTTTCGGGTCGAAACCCCGACTCTGACTCAAGCGCACTGTCCCTTATGTGCCTCGCCCGGAAATACCGGGGTGTGGCCTAATTATTAATACGAGTATCAAATATTATGAACAGCATTAACACACCAAAGAAAACCGCACTGGTAATCGGTATTAATTTTTATCCTGAACTTACCGGTATAGGAAAATATACTGCTGAGATGGTGGATTGGCTTATTGAGAATGACTATGAATGTTCGATAGTTACATCATTTCCATATTACCCGTATTGGAAGGTGCAGGCGCCATATAAAAACAGGTTTTATAAAAGAGAAACCTCCAGGGATGGAAAACTGCACGTTTACCGCTGCCCGTTATATGTGCCTAAACAACCCAGCGGGGCAAAGCGGTTATTGCAGGAAGCAAGTTTCTTTTTTACCGCGTTTTTTATGATGTTCTATTTGCTGTTCAGGCCTAAGCGCGAATATATTTTTTGTATGGCGCCGCCTTTTCACCTGGGTTTCCTGGCACTTTTTTACCGTTTTTTCAAAGGCGGAAAAATTGTGTACCATGTGCAGGATTTGCAAATAGAAGCGGCCCGTGACCTGCAGATGATTAAGTCGAAAGGCGTATTTAAAATTTTGTTTTTTCTTGAGCGTATAATCATGAAACGGGTGAACTTCGTGAGTACGATTTCTGCCGGCATGGTTAAAAAAATTACCAGCAAGATAAACAAGGAAGTATTGTTGTTTCCTAATTGGGTGGATACCAACCTTTACCACCCGGTATTTGAGCACGACGAAATTAAATCGCAATGGAATTTTCAATCTACCGATAAGATAGTGCTCTATTCGGGCAGCATCGGCGAAAAACAGGGGCTTGATGGTATTTTGCACGTTGCTAAAAAGTTGGAAAACATGCCCTTTATCAAATTTGTGATCTGCGGCACCGGGCCATATAAAGAAAAGTTGATTGCCCAGGCGCGTGAATCCGGTTTGAATAATGTTCATTTTTTTCCGCTTCAGATGCAGGCAAATTTCAACCATTTTTTAAATATGGCCGATTTGCACCTGATCATACAGAAAAAGAGTGCGAGCGATTTAGTGATGCCTTCAAAGTTGACCACCATTCTGGCTGTGGGCGGTTTGGCATTGGTAACAGCCGAACCGGGCACCAATTTATATAATGTTATCAAAGAAAATAAAATGGGAGTGGTGGTGCCATCGGAGGACAACGAAAGGCTGACAGATGCTATTTTAGATTGTTGCACAAATGACTATACCATTATTCGCAGAAATGGCAGGTTGTACGCTGAGCAATATCTTAACAAAAATAATATCATCAGAACCGTATTATCAGAGTTGGAGGTAAAACCAAAAACAGAGCAGCATTATATAAATAAACTTTCATTTAAAAGGGCATAGGGGATTTTTTTTTAGAATTAGCTAAAAGTTAAATTTTATGTTTTAGATTAGTACCACTTTTAATGGATAATCTAAACAAAAAGATGATTTACTTAACTGATCTCGAGCAGGATCTTACTTATTTCGGACTGGTAGAACATATCAGTGAAAAACGCTCGGACATTAAGGTTTCATTGGTTAACGTTACTGTTTACGAATATTCATCTTCAAACTATCTCTATGAGGCACCGGCCATTTCTTTGCTGAGGCCCAAAAAAGCCATTTTTATAGAAGAAGCCGGCAATTCTTTCTGAAAGCAGGCGTAAGCCGGTTCGCCGGTATTCAACATCTTTTTTATGCAACAACTGCGGTGCTTGCGCAAGCCCATGATACCGCTATTAAATCAGTTGCCGGATTTTTGCGGCATTCTTTAATCACAAATTCCTAACACTACATCATTATGAAAAAAATAGCATTGATAACCGGTATAACCGGTCAGGACGGCTCGTACCTAACAGAGCTTTTATTATCAAAGGGGTACGAAGTTCACGGTGTAAAACGCCGCAGCTCGTTGTTTAACACCGACAGGATAGATCATTTATACCAGGATCCGCATGACCCCGACAAAAGATTGATACTCCACTATGGAGATTTGAGCGACAGCACTAACCTGATCCGGATTATCCAGCAGGTTCAACCCGATGAGATTTACAACCTGGGCGCTATGTCGCATGTTAAAGTAAGTTTTGACACGCCAGAGTACACTGCTAACGCCGATGGTATCGGTACGTTAAGGATCCTGGAGGCAGTGAGGATATTA
>Ga0116227_10016005_pt1 | contig 10935 bp, 9 predicted proteins | sample S1TSphgellanicum_FD_89693 | JGI IMG/M metagenome (GOLD analysis project Ga0116227, IMG submission 89693) | Host-associated microbial communities from peat moss isolated from Minnesota, USA - S1T2_Fb - Sphagnum magellanicum MG | ecosystem: Host-associated > Plants > Peat moss > Unclassified...
AGTTCGCCATGGGCGTCCTGCAGGTCATGTAGCCCCGTAAAATGGTCGGCGCCGGCGATGGGGATCAGGGCGCCGGCGTAATGCGCGCCGGCGCGCTTTTCGTGCAAGGCGCGACTGTCATGCACCAAAGCGGGCAATTCGCGGGAGCCGTAGGCGATGGCCAGGGGTTTTGGGATATCGGGCAGCCGGAGCGGCGATAATTCGGCGATTTCGGTCGCGGTAAGACGAAGTTTTTCGTTCAGATACGTGTCCCGTATGGGCCCGAGTTCGTACACGCCGGAAATGGCGAGGCCCGCGGTGACGATGCGATGGTCCAGGAGCAGCGCGGCGAGATGCGCGCCGGCGGACCAGCCGGCGAGCACGATTTTTTCCGGCGCCAGGCCGTGGGATTTGGCGTGTTCCGCGAACCAGTCCAGCGCCATGCGCAGTTCCGTGACGATCTGGGTGAGGCTGGCCTCGGGGGCCAGGGAATATCCGGGCAGCGCGGCGGACCAGCCTTTGGCCAGAAATGGTGCGGCGAAGACGGCGAAATCCTCCCGCCGGTTCATCTGCCAATAGCCGCCATGGATAAAGATGAAGCATGGCGCGGCGGGGTTTGTTGCGGGGTAGAGATCCCACTTGGTGCGCGCCCCATCCGCATAGGGCAGATCGAGCGCCTTGGCGTTGGCGGCGCGCAGCGTGGCCGAGGCCTCATTGCGGTCCCGAACCAGCGCCGCGCTGTTCGGCACGGCGGCGGCGTTGTTATAGGCCGCATCGCGCTCTTGCTGGGTAAGGTCCGACCAGTTCATGCGGCGATTTGTTGGGCGGCCGGCGGCACCAGCGGGCTAACGCTGGGGAAATAGGCGCCGGCGCGCAGGCAGAAGGCGGGAACCAGCATTTGCGGCGCGGTGACCGACACGCCGCTGTTATCAGAAAGCTCGAACGCGCCGTTCAGTAATTCGAGCACCGAGATATCCGCCGCGCGGCCCACCGCCAGCGTGCCGATTTCAGCCTGCAGGCCCAGCATGTTCGCCGGGTTGGACGTGACCGTCGCCACGACTTCCGGCAGGCTCATGCCCAGGACGAGCAGTTTGGACATAGCGTTGGTGAGGTTAAAGGGAGCGACGCCGAAAAACGGATTTTTGCTCCGCTCCTCATCGGTTTTGGCAACCTTCACGTTGTAGCCGTGCATGTCCGCGCCCAGCGTGTAGGGCTTGATGCCGGCTTCGATCACTTGCCGCGCCATGTCAAAACTGAAGTGCGAGCCATGGCCGACATCCACCGTCACGCCGCGTTCAAGTGCCGCCCAGACGATGGGGTGGACCTTACCCGTTTCGGTGGAAATGAAGCCGCCGGGGTGGCGCGTGAAGGGGTGCGCCAGCACATCACCTTTATCCATCAGCGGCACCAGTTCGCGCACCAATTCATCCGGGTCGATATGCGTGCCCTCTTTCTCCGGCCAGAGCTGGCCGAGATGGATGTAGAGCGGCAGCCCGGCGCCGCGGGCGATTTGTTTGCCGAGTTTGATGACATCGAGCCCCCAGCGCGAGGCGCCGCCGATTTCCGCATGCGCCTTAATGCCGCGCACCAGGTCCGGGTTTTCGCGCGCGACGCGCACGGTGTGTTCAACATTCACCTGGTCGGGGCCGTAGAGTTCAGGGTAGTAATGGCCTTCGAGGCCGCCGACGAGATAGGCTGAGATGAAGCACAGGACACGGGTTTTCGAAGGCTCGGCGATGAAGGCGCGAAAGCCCGGTAGTGTCATGCAGCTCGGGCCGCCCTGGTCCACCACCGTGGTGACGCCAGAATGCACGCCCACCATATCCGCGTTCAGCCCGAATTTGCCCGTCACGTGCTCGTAAATATGCGCGTGCGTGTCGATCATGCCCGGGATCACGAGCTTGGCCGTGAGGTCATGCGTCTCGCGCGCCCCATCGGCCGGCAGGTGCGGCTCGATCGCGGCGATCTTGCCGTCTTGAATGCCGATATCGAAAACACCGTCTCGCTTAGCGGCGGGGTCTATGATGTGGCCGGCATGCAGGATCGTATCAAACGGCATTGGCGCAAGCTCCGCTTTTTTGGAAATTTGTTCCGGCTTTGACCGCCGGACAAATCCATATGTATACTAACGATATGGCGTCCACGCAAGCAGAATTGGAACCCGGAGAGGGTATCGGCGCTGAAGCGCTCGCCGAGCGGCCGGGTTTTTTGATCCGGCGCATGCACCAGATCCATCTCGCTTTGTTCGCCGAGGAATGTGCTGCGTTCGACATCACGCCGGTGCAATACAGCATCCTCACCGTCGCCGGGGCGCGGCCCGGGCTGGACCAGGCGCGGCTTGCCTATGAAGTGGGCGTGGACCGCGCGACGCTGGCGAATGTGTTGGCGCGGCTGGAAGGCAAGAAGCTCGTCAAGCGCAGCGCCTCGCCGCAGGATAAGCGCGTGAAGCTGGTTGGCCTTACGCCGCGCGGTGCCGCGATGCTGGAGAAAATGCTGCTGCCGGTGCAGCGCGCGCATGACCGGACCATCGCGGCATTGCCGGCCGCCGAGCAGGCGATGTTTTTGAAGTTGCTGATGCGGCTTGTGGATGCCGAAAATGCTTATGGCCGGGCGCCGTTGCGGTTGGGATAGGCCGTTTAGAACAGCAGGCCCTTACGCAGCATCCCGTGCACGCCTTTTTCGCCGTTGACTGTCTGCGTGATGTGAAAATCCACCGCCAGCGAGCAGCTTTTATACGCCTGCGCCGGCGTGAAATCGGTGCGATGGCAGATGAAGGCGATCATTTCGCGGAGCGCGATGCGGTGCGCTTCGTCCAGATCTTCGTGAAAGCCCATGCTGATGTAATGCGCCGGCGTTTCGGCGCGCAGATTGGTTAACGGGATGGTGCCGGAATCGCCGCGCCGGTGCAGGATGAACGTGAATGTGCCGTTCAGGCACATTTCCAGCGCGGTGACGCAGACTTCGCCGTCCCCCTGGCAGCCATGGCCGTCCCCCACCAGAAAATTCGCGCCGGGGACGAAGACGGGCAGGAATAATGTGGCGCCGGCGGTCAGGTTCTTGTTATCGAGATTGCCGCCATGCGCGCGGGGTTCCTTGCTGGAGAGTGCGCCATATTCCGGCGCGGGCGCGACACCCATAACGCCGAAGAAAGGCTGGAGCGGCAGCACCGGCCCCCAGGGCAAGGCGGCGGTGCCGGCCTGCGCATTCACGGGAATATGCGTGAGGTCGTGCGTGATGAATTCCCGTGGCAGCGTACCGAGGGTTGGGAAGATGCCGTTCCAGCCCCAATCGGCGCCCGGCTGAATCGCGTCGATACGGATTTCCAGCAAGTCGCCGGGTGCCGCGCCGTTGATGGCGATTGGCCCGGTGAGGATATGCGGGCCGATCTGCGGCAAATTCGCGTTGTGTATGGCCGTTAGCGCGGGCGGGATGGTGAAACCGGATTCCGGCATGTCATCGGCGGCGCCGGAGACGGTTTCGACGATGACGGTATCGCCTGATTCGATGGTGAGCACCGGCGGCGTTTCGGCGGAAAAAATGCCCCAGCTTACGGTCGCGGGCGTGGCGGCGAGGCGGTGAATCGTCATGCGCGCGCCGCGATGAAATCCGCCTGGCGGATGGCGAGGGCGACGATGGTGAGGGTCGGGTTGCAGGCGCCGCCGCTGGCGAACGCGCTGCCATCCGCGATGAACAGGTTTTTCACCTCATGCGCCTCACCGTTGCGGTTCACCACGCCTTCCTCCGGCGTGGCACTCATGCGGTTGCTGCCGAGATTATGGCTGGCGGGATAGGCGGGCGATTCGATCGAGCGCAGCGCGCCGGCGGCTTTGTGGATGGCGGTGAGCGTCTTGTAGCCGTGGTTGCGCATACGCAGGTCATTCGCATGTTCGTCGTAGTGGATATTCGCGATGGGCACGCCGTAAGCGTCTTTCTCGGTGGCGCTCAATGTGACGCGGTTATTGGCCTGCGGCATGTCCTCACCGGTCATGAACAGGCCGGCGATATGCGCGTATTGTTCGATGACATTCGCAAAATCCCGGCCCCACCAGCCGGGATTCAGGAACGCGGCGGTGGTCGGCAGGCCCATCGCGTTGAGCTCGATATAATAACCGCCCGCGAAGCCGCGCGCCGAATCATGCCGCGCGAAATCTGCAACCAGCCCGCCCATCAACTCGCCGCGATGCATGTTCACGGGCTTTTCGAACACGGACCATACGGTCTGCACCACATGGCGCAGATAATAGCGCCCGACCTGGTCGTGATTGTTCGCAAGACCATTGGGGAATTTGCCGCTGGACGAATTGAGCAAAAGCCGCGGTGATTCCACGCAGTTGCCGGCCAGCACCACGACAGAAGCAGCCTGCCGGTGCGTATGGCCATCGGCATCGACATAGACCACCGCATTCGCCCGGCCCTGCTCGTCATGCTCGATGGCGATCGCGCGCGATTCCGGCCGCAAATCCAGTCTGCCCGTCGCCAGCGCGCGGGGAATTTCGACATTCAGGGTCGACCAGCGGGCGCCATGCTTGTCGCCCGAAATGGTGAACCCATCCTGGATGGAGGCCGGCCGGCCATCATAGGGCACGGCGTTGATGGCGTGGCGGCCGGTAGAGATCTCCTGCAGGCCAAGGCGTTTGGCCCCCCAATACATCACCTTGAAATTATTATTGGCCGGCAAGGCCGGCAGGCCGTTGGTGCGGCTGACGCCCATTTTGCGTTCGGCGGCGTCGTAATACGGTTGCAATTCTTCAAGCGTCAGCGGCCAATCGATCAGATCAGCCCCCGGAACATCGCCGTATACGGTGCGGGCCCGCAATTCGTCGCGCGTGAAGCGGTATGTGCAGCCGGACCCGTGCGTTGTGGTGCCGCCGACTGTTTTACAATGCCAGGAGGGCAGATTCGGATGGTCCTTCGCGACGCGCCAGTTGCCGCTGGCGGTGCGCTTATCCAGCCAGGACAGCATTTCGAACGCGGCCCAGTCGTCATTAACGAAATCCTCCGCCGTGCGGTGCGGCCCGGCTTCCAGCAGTACCGTCTTCAACCCGCGCTGGCAAAGCTCATTGGCGAGTGTGCCGCCGCCGGCGCCGGAGCCGATGATGACGGCGACGTCTGAATCGGATTTTTCATAAGCAATCAATGGATGGCTCCGTTAAATTTCATTCGGCAAAGGCGGTAGCCAGTCCAGGTCATCAAAACCCCGCTTGATGTAGCCGCCAAGCTGAACCGAAGCGCCTTCATACCCGAACGCCGCCCAGACCTCGACATCGTCGTAGAGGTAACGCACGGCCAAGCGCTGCACGAAGAAGAACGCCGGCGTGGTTTCGAGGTTTGTGAGCGCCTGCACGCGATAGGACTCCGCCAGTTCCGCGAACGGCAGAACCGCACCATCGCTCAGACGCGCGCAGAATGAAGCGAACATCTCCGCCGCCTCCCTGCTTTGCGCGGCCACGCGGTCGAACTGCGCGATGACGCGGCGGTAGATCAGAGGGTCCAGCGCATCATGCGGATAGAGTGTGGCGACCGCCGCGCGGAGCGTTTCGGCATCTTGACGCGAAATGGTCGTAAACGCCTGCGCCCAATCCGGCCCGGCGGATACGGCGGGCGGCGTGGGCAGATTCGGGTCTTTGTAAGCGGTGACTTTACCGGTCGCGGTTTGCCTCGCGCGATCCTCCTGGTTTTTCAAAAGGGGGCCGTTCCGGCTTGGCGCCGGAACGGCTGGCTTTGGTTACTCCGCGGCTGCGGGCGCCGGCATCGTCTTCATCAGGGTCTTGGAGACGACGTAGTAGACCGGGCTGATGACGATCAGGCAGACAATCCAGGAAATATCAGCCCCACCCATCATTTTCGCGACGGGGCCGGTATACAAAGTCTGCGACATGAACGGGATTTCGATGATGAAACCCGCTACGTAGCAAGCCACCGCGGGCCATTGGAACCGCCCATAAATGCCGCCATCGGCTTCCACGAAGGACGCGACATCATAGGAGCCGTGATGGATTAGGTAGTAATCCACCAAGTTGATCGCGGTCCAGGGCACCAGCACGTAGAGCAGGACGTAGAGGAAGTTCATGTATTCGGACAGAAAATTCGCTTGGCCGATGATGCTGGCGGCGAGCGCGACGGCGAAGATGCCGATGCTGGTGATGATCCGCGCGGTGCGGCCCGGCATCCAGCCTTTCACGAAGGTCTGGATAAGGGTGAGGAACGCCAGCACGCCGCAATAGATGTTGATGGCGGTGCCGCAGGCGAGGCCAAGGGTGAAGGTGATGATGACGGGGATGGCCATCACGCCGGAGGCGGTGATGAAGCCGGCGACCACATTGCCGTTGCTGCCGACGATGATGCCGATCATCGCGCCCAGAATTTCCGGCACGATGGAGCCGAGCGCGGTGCCCGAATAGGTCGCCCAGAAGGAAGGAACGACGCCGGTATTCTCCGGCATGTAGCGCGTGTAGTCCGACACATAGGGCGCGTAAGACAGCGTCCAGAGGGCGGAGAGCGAAAACGCGCCGATGAAGTTCGGCCAGGTAAAGGCACCGGCCGTCATGAAGGTTTTCGGCAGGCCGACGAAGCCCAGCAGCATGATGAACACGACCACCAGCGCGATGCCGGTGATGACGGAGACATATTTGCTGAATTCATGGATGAGATCGTAGCCAAAAAACGCGGCGATGATGCTGACGACAGCGGTAAGAATAACACCATCGTTGATGCTGAGCCCATGATAGACCGCGTTCATCGACTGGCCGCCCAGCACCATGTTGGAGGCGCAGAAACCGACATACATCAGGATAACGGCGACCACGACGAAGAGCGCGCCGATGGAGCCGAACTGGCCGCGGGATTGCACCATTTGCGGCACGCCGAGCTGTGGGCCCTGGGCGGCGTGCAACGCCATGAACACCGTGCCGACGAGCGTGCCAAGAATGACGGCCAGGCAGGCCGAGATGAAGCCGAGGCCAAACAGCGTGGTGGCGAGCGCGCCGGTGACCACTGTCAGCGTGCTCATGTTGCAGCCGAACCAGATGGTGAAGAGGTAGCTGAAAGTCCCGTGCCGCTTGTCCTTGGCGATCGGGTGGATGGTGTTGTGCTCGATGGCGTAAAGGGGCGGCGAATCCATTGCAAAAATCTCCCAAACAAAAACTGCCGGATGTAGCAGGCGTTTTTGCCGGGTGACTGGGTGGTCCCTTAATAGTTACCGCCGGCGGTTGCTCCGCCGTGCGGGTCTTCGAAAATCCCTTTTATCGTTAGCGTACTATCGATATGGGTCAATACAGAAAAGATGATGTTCCGGCACTATTTTCCTAAGGAAGATGGTCGCCCGCGCGGCAAATTACACGGCGGTAAGAAACGAGACGCCGACCGCGCCGAGGAAATTGTCGACGCGCGGCGCGCCCGGGATTGTCGCCGGCGCAACCTCGCCGTAATCAGCGGCCAGCACGCGCGTGACGCGGTGGCGGTGGTAGTTTTTCACCAGCGTACGGCAAGGCAGAACCTGCGTCTGGTCGCTTCCATAGAGCTGATCATGCAATTTCGTGAGCTGGTACCAGGGTGCCGCCGGCCTGGCGTGGTGCGCGTTGTGGTAGGGGAAATTCAGCAACAGAAAATTCAGCCATGGGATGCCGTAGGAGACGACATCCGAATAGGTGTTGGCGTGCTCATAGGCGCGGTCCCGCCGCATCTCGGCGGGGATCGGCGTGAGCGAGCGTGTCGCATAGACCTCGAACGTGTGCTGAAACGCGTCCTGAAACCGCAGGACGTGCAGGAAAATGAAATAGGCGAGCGCGTAGAGCGCGACCGCCTTGAAGGAGATCGCCGTCAGCGCGATGAAAAACGCCAGCCGGACGGCAAGCACGGTCAGCACGCGGGCCTGGCCGGTGCGGTCTTTCTCCTGAAACGGCGTGATGGCGACCAGAGCGCGCATCAAAAGTTCCACGGCGGGAATATACGCCCATTCCAGCGCCAGGATGGCGTTGCGGAACCAGGCGGGCGCGGCCAGCAGAATGGCGCGGTAGTCGAACGTCACGACATCAGCGCGGTCGGCATGGTGGCGCAGGTGTTTTTCCTTCAGCCCGGCATAGGGCGCGATGGCGGCACCGTTGACCCAGGCCATGATTTTGCCGAGCGCATCGTTATCCGCCGGCCGGGTGAAAATGGTGCCATGCGTGCATTCATGGATGATATAGGCGGAAACGGTGAGCGTGTGCGCGACCAGCAGGACGCCGAACAGATTCGCGATGATGCCATGCGCGACGATCAACGCCAGGCCGGCCGGATAGCCTATGCCCATATAGGCGAAGATGGCGATATTCGGCCACACGCCATCGGCGTAGCGGAACAGGGTTTTGGTTTTGCTGACGGTCTCGCTCATGGAACAATCCTCTTCAGCGCCGTGTGTAGCGGGGTTTCGTATTTGGAAACATAACCAAGTTTAGGCGGATACATCGAAAAACACGGATGTATCGCCGCACGATTCGAGGCTGCGCCATAAGGTTCGGCAGGCGGCGCCTGAGGCCGCGCGGTCAGCGACGCTGATCCCGTCAGGCGTGAGACGCGGCGCCAGGTCGTCACCGGCGCGGTAGGGCAAGGTGGAGCGCGTGATCCGCCATGTGCCGGCTTCGACGACGCCTTGGGAAATTTCGCAATCCAGCAGATGCCGCGCGGCTTCGAGGTCCGGCGCCGCGGCGACCAGGGCGGCGAGGTCGGCGCCAGGCGGTAGCGGGGCCGCCCGCCCGCGCGCATACATGAAATCCGCGCCGGCCCTGACGAGCATGCCTTGTGCTTCGCCCGACGGGGCTACCAGTAAAAGGGACGCGGTTGGCGCGACCGGGCGTTGCGGGTCGCGATGCCAGTGTTCGAGATAGGGGATGTCCCGGCCTTCCTCGACCAGAACGTCGCCGTCCCAATAGAGCCGGCCGATATCCTTCACCGGCCCTGGCGGGCAGAAATCCAGCAGGCGGACCCATTCAAAACAATCATCCAGCTTCCGGAAAAAGCCGGCAAAACCTTGCTGTGTTGCCAGCCACCGGCAATCGGCCACGGACAGGTCGTTTAGCCCGCCCAGATGCGAAAAATCCGGCATGGCATCGGGCTGCCGCAAATCCACGTAGTGCGGCCGCGCCTGCAGCCAGGCGACATTGGTCGTCTCGTCGCGCTCGCCATCAGCGGTGACGAGCAGGGAGCGGCGCCAAAGGCCGGTTAGCGAGTCAACGGTGATCATCAGTTCAGAGTGGCGGAGAAAAACATCGAAATCCATCACAAATTCCGGTGGTTTTCATCCATCGTCGTCGATATAAAGCGCTTCATGCGCAGGCTGGACAATATCGATCTACGGTTGCTCCGCGTGTTTGTCGCATTGGCCGAGGCGGGGAGTTTTTCCGGCGCGCAGATTGCGTTGAACCTCTCGCAATCCACGCTCAGCACCCATATCGCGGCACTCGAGCGCAGCCTGGGCAGCGCGCTGTGTTTGCGCGGGCGCCGCGGGTTTCGGCTAACGCCGTTCGGCGAAGCCACGCTGGCCGCGACGCGGCAGCTTTTTGCGGATATCGACACGTTTCAGAAACGCGTCGGCAGTTCGAACGACCGGCTGGTCGGCAGGCTACGGGTCGGCATTGTCGACGGCGTCATTTCCAACCCGGCGCTCGGGCTGCAAGGACCGGTGAAGCGGCTGGTCGAAGCCGCGCCTGACGCGTTCATCGATCTGCGGCTCGGCACGCCGCACGAGCTGGAACAATGGGTGAGCGAAGGGCAACGCGATGTCGTGATCGGCCCGTTCGCCAAGCAGGGGCCGGGCGTCGTCTACGTCCCGCTGCACCGGGAAACGCAGGGCCTGTATTGCGGCGTCGCGCACCCGCTATTCAAAATGCCGAGACCGGATGTGGGGGAGATCGAAAAATCGCTCTTTTCCGTGCGCGGCTACCGGCAGTTGGAGGACTTGTACCGCGTCAACCACCCGCGCCCGAGTGCGAATGTTATTCACATGGAGGCGCAGGCCATGCTGATCCTCTCCGGCCGCTTCATCGGGTTCCTGCCCTGCCATATCGGCGACGGTTTCGCGGCGCGCGGCGAGATGCGGGAATTGCGGCCGCAGACGTACCAGTTCATTTCGCAGCATTTCGCGGCGTATCGGCGGGCGGATAAGGATTTGCCGCTGGTGAAGCTGTTCGTGAAGGAGTTGAAGAAAGGCGGCGGGTGACCTTGACTAACACGCCCGCCTGCGGCTGAACGGCGCCGAACCGGGCCGCCGGAACGGGAATGCGGAGCAGAGATTTGAGGTCAAAAATTTTAGCGGCCGCCACGGCGCTCGCTCTCGCCGTTTGCTTCACCCCAGCGGCCCACGCCCAATCCCTCTACCGCCTTACCGCCTTCGTGCCCCTCGGCGGCGGAATCAAATGGGATTATCTGCATTTCGACGCGCCTTCCGGGCGGCTCTATATCTCGCATGGCGACGAGGTGACCGCCGTTGACGGCAAAACCGGGCGTGTGGTGGGCGAGTTTACCGGCCTCGCCGGCAGCCATGGTGTTACCGTTGATCCCGCCACCGGGCTGGTCTATGCCGATAGCGCGGATCGTGGCCTGCTGATCGCCTTCAACCCGGACACATTCCAGCCGGTCGGCAGCGCGCCGGTGCTGCTGGACGCCGACGGTGTCACCTATGACCCGGCGAGCAAGCAGATTTTCGTCTCCGGCGGCGACGGCGATGGGTTTACCCCGGTCAGCACCGTCACCGGCAAGGCGGCGCCGAAGATCGATCTCGGCAGCTCGCCCGAATTCCACGTCGCGGATGGGAGAGGCTCGCTCTATGTCGACCTGGTGGACGCCAACCAGGTCGCCCGTATCGACACCGCGACCGACAAGATCATCGCCCGCTGGCCGACCGCGCCCTGCGAACACCCGAAGGGCCTGGCAATAGACCCCGCCACGAGCCGGTTGTTCGCGAGTTGCGCGAGCGGCGTG
>Ga0116227_10016006_pt1 | contig 10932 bp, 8 predicted proteins | sample S1TSphgellanicum_FD_89693 | JGI IMG/M metagenome (GOLD analysis project Ga0116227, IMG submission 89693) | Host-associated microbial communities from peat moss isolated from Minnesota, USA - S1T2_Fb - Sphagnum magellanicum MG | ecosystem: Host-associated > Plants > Peat moss > Unclassified...
GGTTTTTTCGGGATTGCGCCAATATCCGGCAAACATGTTGGGGCCCGACATTTCCAGCACGCCGGGCTCGCCAGCGGGGGCAGGCCGGCCATTGTCGGCGATGATGCGCACGGAAATTCCGGGCAATGCCGGCCCGACGCTGCCGGGGATGCGCGGGCCATTATACGGGTTCGATGTCACCATCAGTGCCTCGGTCATGCCATAGCGTTCCAGGATGGCATGGCCGGTGCGCGCCTCGAATTCGGCGAATGTGGCGTCGAGCAGTGGCGCCGAACCGCTGACGAACAGGCGCATATTGGCGCACAACGCCGCGCCGAACGCAGGTTCGGCCAGCAGGCGTGTGTAAAATGTGGGAACGCCCATGAACATCGTTGCCAAGGGCAGGTCGCGCAGGACCGCAGCGCTGTCGAAGCGGTCGTGAAACAGGATCGGCGATGCGCGCAACAGCGCGCAATGCAGCGCGACAAACAGGCCGTGCGCGTGAAAGATCGGCAGGGCATGCAGCAGGACGTCATTGTCCTGCCAATGCCACGCCTGGCCCAGCACGATCACATTCGACGACAGGTTGCCATGGGTCAGCACCGCGCCTTTCGATCGGCCGGTCGTTCCCGAGGTGTAGAGAATGGCCGCCGGGTCGCTACCGAGCAATGGTGTCGTTGTGCTGTCCCCGGAGATGTCCCGCCAGGGTGCCGAGCCGGGATCGGCTTCAATTAGCGCGCGTTTGCCGCCGAAAGCAACGGTTGCTGCGGGCAGCCCGGCACTGGCAATCAGCAGGGCCGGCTCGGCGTCCGCCAGGAAATAGAGGAGTTCGCTTTCCTGGTATGCCGTATTGAGCGGGATAAACACCGCACCCGCGCGCAGGCAGGCGAGATAGAAAATCACTGACGCTGGTGACTTATGCGCCTGGACGACAACGCGATCCCCGGGGACGAGGCCCATCGCCGCGAGCCAGGCGGCGGCACGCCCTGTTTCCGCGAGCATTCCCGCATAAGTCAGCAAGGGTGTGCCATCGACGATCAGGAACGGACGATCCGGCGCCTGCAGCGCGGCGCGTTCGAACAGGGCGAAGATATTGCCATCGTGAAAATCCATGGGGCGCTCTTTCAAAACTGAATGGCCAGGCGGCTGGCCTGAAGCGGGGTGACGAAATCGCGCACGAATGCCTTGTGCGCGTGGTGCGCCTGATAAGCGTCCCATCCGGCCCGGTCGCGAACCATCGCGACAAGTGCATAATCCCCGTTGCCATGCCGGTACTCAAGATCCGGGCCATGGCGAATGGTCGCCAGGTCGGCCACTTCGTCCGCCATCCTGGTCAAAGCCTGTGAAAATGCGGCGATTTGCGCGGGCTTTGTGCCGGCAATCCAGGTGAAAATCACGATATGCGTTACCATGTTGCCTGATCCTGCAGTGGCGCCTCGATCGTCAGGGCGAGCATCGTCGCCGCTGCGTGGACAAGCGCATCGACATCGCCAAGCGGCGAGGTGCCGAAGATGTAGAAATCGGGACGAACCAGCACTGCATCGGCGCCAAGCCGGTCGAACCAGGCGTCATAGATGTCGTCGGTGTCCACCGTATCGCCATGCGGGCCGAATTGCGCCACGACTGCGCCGATCCGCGCGATGATCGATCGCGAAACCGCGCCCGGGACCCACGGCCCGCGCACCAGCAATTGCCAGCCTGTGCCGGCGACATCGTCGAACAGGCCCTCGTTACCGTTGTGGCGCACGCGCCCTTGCACCGACAGCGTTCCCGCGTGCGTATCGGTGATCCGGTATAAGCCTGCGTAACCGAGGCGTGGCTCCGGCGGTGGTTTCAGCGCCAGCGCCGGGTCCGCCATCGCTGCCTTCATCCGCCGGTTACGTTCTGCGACTTCGGCTGGATCGAGCATGCAGATCAGTCGGCCCATATCCACGGCCTGGCGGATGATTTCGACCACGTGCTCGCGCCGCTCCGGCCCATAGGAATCGAGCAGACTGTCTGCTGCGACGCCGTTCAGCACCGCCCCCAGACGCCAGCCCAGCGCCATCGCGTCGCGCATCCCGGCACACAGGCCCTGGCCCAGGAACGGCGGCATCAGGTGCGCGGCATCGCCTGCCAGCAGTACGCGCCCGGATCGCCATTGATCGGCCCACGATCCGCGAAAGGTATACACCGCATGCCGTTCCAGCGTGGCGTTGTCCGGCGTCAGGTTCCAGCGTGCCAGCAGGTCCCAGGCGGTCTGCGTGGTGTTGAGCTGTTCGATCGCTTCGCCGGGCAACCTCATGAATTCCCAGCGCCTGCGACCGGGGCCGCTGCCGACCAGCGTGGTGGGCCGGGCCGGGTCGCAGTGTTGAATGACATAGGGTTTCCACACCCGTTCCTGGTGCGGCACGACATCGACCACGAGCCAGTCATAGGCAAAACCCAGGTCGATGGGCCTGATTCCGAGCAGATCGCGCACCGTGCTGCGCGCGCCGTCTGCGCCAATGACATAGCGCGCCTGCGCCGCGGTGCGTACGCCGGCATTGCCCGTTTCGACAAAGCCGAGATCGACATGATGGTCGTGCTGATCGATCGAGACCAGTTCCTGGCCGTGGTGTAGGGTCACGCCTGGCATTGCCTCCAGCCGGCGGCGCAACAGCAGTTCGAAATCGGGCTGGTAGAACTGGTTGACTTGCGCCCAGCCCGAGGCGCCCGGTCGGTTCCAGTCGATCCTGAGGATCGTTTCAAGGTCGGCGTCGAGGAACTCGTACGTCTTGTCGGGTCCGATCACGGGATCGAGCAGCGGCGCCAGCTCGTCCATCAGGCCCGCGCCCTGGAACTGGCGGATGATTTCGTGGTCCACGCCGCAGGCACGGGGCAGGGGATAGAACGACGGCCACCGTTCATGGACATCGACGCTCAGCCCGCACCGGGCGAGCAGCAGCGCCGAAAACAGCCCGACCGGGCCCGCGCCGATGATAACGACATCCTTCATCGCAGTGTCCACTTTCCGCGACGCCTGTGCGGCGCAATGCCAGCGCAGGCGGCGGTTCCATCAATCTGTGCGTTCGTGTTCCGATCCCGCGCCGGGTTACTTCGTCTTGGATGCCCTGATCGCGTTCAGGAATTCGATCCTGCCATCGGCACAATGCTCATTCAGCACATTCAGCTTCATGTCCGGCTGATGCTCTCGGTTGGGTTCCGGCACATACGGGTTGCCGGTCCAGCCCTGCAGGCGGCACACGCGCCGCTTGATGCGCCAGCCATCGGCCGTGCGCACGAGCAGGTCGTCATACCATCCCGTGCCCAGCCAGTTCGGGCCGCCTTCGGCATCGTTGCGGATCAACAGCCAGTTGCCATAGCTGAACGCATTGGCCCGGTCGCCATCGACATGAACCAGATGCCCCATCATCGTGTGCTGATGGCTGTCCAGCGTCTTGTGAAACATCTCGAACGATTGCTTGAATTCTTCGAGGCCGTGCCAGCCCGCTCCGGCCGGGCCGAATACCGCCTCGACATCATGGGTAAAGATCTGGTCGAACAGGTCCCACGCCCGCGCGTCGAGCGCAAAGCCATACAGGTTCATGATATTGATGATTTCGACTTTGTCATTGTCCGCCATGATAAACTCCTGATTTTAGCCGTCCGTGGTCAGGCGCCTGCAACCGGCAGTTGCAGGTATGATGCGTGCGATCCGCCGGTATGGATGATGTGCTGGCCCCGGTTGGACGGAACGTACGTGGCGACCATCGGCATCATCGGGCCGAGCGCGTTGCGTGCGCTGATGACCAGGCGCAGTTGTTCGCCGGGATAGAAACGCATGCCGATCGGCAGCAGATCGACGTCGATTTCGACAATTTCGCCCGGCGACAGTTTTTCGCTGCGGTTGAAGCTGTGCGCGGGCACGGCGTCGGTCGAAAGTGCCGCATCGAGGTGCCGCGCCGACACGCGCAACCGACCATCGGAGCCCTTGTAGCGCAGGATCGAGCAGCCGTTTTCCGTCAGGTCCTGCATACGCGGGCCCTGGTTGGGAACGGTAAATTGCTGCAGATGACTGCCGTGTTTGTCCAGTTTCTGGACCAGCACAAACAGGTCGATATCGTCCGATCCGGCCGCCTCGATCCACAGGTGTGCCTTGGGATAACCGACCAGCACGGTTTCGGCCTCGAACCGGACCACGAACGAAACCAGCGCCGGGTCGGCCTCCGCGTCGTAGGTGGCGGGTATCTCGTGGGCCGGTGCATCAAGTGTCAGCGCGCGCGACATGCCATCGAGGTAATAGCGGGTATCGCTGACACCCTCGGGCGGAAATGCGCCCGCCGGCTGGTTTGTGGTGTCGCCGCCGTGGAAGTCGTGCACCGCGTACAGCACCTTTGGCGTGTCATCCCAGCCGTTGTCCGCGTCTTTCAGGAACCGATCGAAAAATTGGCGCAGGCGCTCGGTATTGTCGTCGTCGTAATAGTCCGGCCATTCCTGAATGTTGTGAATGCGCAGCCATTTCTGCGCCGACGCCATCCGCCGCCAGGCGCGGAACGTTCCCGCGGTGTGCAGTGTGTTCGAATAGCTGGCGACGACATAGGCTGGCACATCGATCCGGTCGAAACGCGGCGTCTTGTCGTCCCACAGCGCGTTCATCAGTGGAAGCTGTCGGGCCTCCAGGGCAACGTCTTCGCGCTGGCCTTGCCCGGCATAACTGCGGCGCAGGCGCTCGGCAAAACCCAGGTCGGGCATGCCCCCACGCATCGCCAGGTCGCGATAGATGTCGCTGAACCCTTCGCAGGGATTGATCGCTGCAAGGTGCGGCGGTTGTTCGGCGGCGGTGAACCATTGCGAAACCGCGAGGTAGGAAGTGCCGCTCATTCCGACTTTGCCGCTGCACCAGTCCTGCTGCGCCAGCCATTCGATCAGGTCATGGCAATCGCGCCCTTCCTGCGTGCCGAACATCGCGCTGTCGCCCTGCGAATGGCCGATACCGCGCGGATCGGGATTGCACACGGCATAGCCATGCGCGGCCCAATACGCAGGGTCGGGCCCTTCAAACTTGGCGAGCCCCGACAGGCGGCCATTGTCCATGCCCAGCATGCCATACAGCCCGATCACGTCGGGCGTCGTCCCCTGGCTTTTGCCATAAGGGCTCCACGCTACCAGCACCGGCACCTTGTCGCTGCCGACGGGGCGCAGCACGTCGACATAGATCGTCACGCCATCGCGCATGTCGACGGGTACGTCGCGTTCGTAGACGATGTCGACCGGGATCGGACGAAACACCGGCGCGACCTGGTACCCTGTCGGCAGGATCTGCGTGCCGGGTTTGAAATCGCTGAAAACGCCGCGACCGGGGCCGGGTTCGTAGGGGTTGGTGGGCACATAAATCGTGCCTTCAACGGGAGTTTCGCGTGTCATGATTGCCTGCCTCGCATCGCGGATGTCGCTCAGAACGTGTATTTCAGCTTCGCGCCGATCGTGCGGGGTTCGCCCGGGACTTCCTGGGGGTACGACGACGCGTCAAAGCCGATCACCGCAACGATATACTGGTGGTTGAATGCGTTGCGGACATAGGCGCTCAACTGCCAGCCCTTCCAGGTGTAGCTGGCATTGAGATTGGTCACCGCATAACCCGGGGTGCGATAGAGTTCGAGAATCTGCGCGGTGGTGCCGCTCGCGGGCAGGCCCTGGTAATCGTTGGTATAGCTGGAGCTGTAGGCCTCTTCGGCGTTGAGCTGCAACTTGCCCGGCCCGACCTCGCCGGTGTACGTGGCCGAGGTGTTGAGCGAATTGCGCGGTGAGCGCACCAGCGGGGCGCCGGTGAAATCGACCTGCAACGCCGGGGCGGGCAATTCGTTGAACTGGGTGATTTTCGATCTGACGTATGTGTATTGCACGCCCAGGCGCCAGTTTTTCGACAGGATTGCCGTCGCGTCCATGTCCACGCCCCGGCCATAGGCATTGCCGGCGTTGGTGATAAATCCCGTCAGAGCGCCGTCGATCAGGGTATTCTGGGTAATCTGCAAGTTCTTGTACTGGTTATCGAACAGCGCGATGTTTAATTGCAGATGGCGATCGAGGAACTGGGATTTCATGCCGAGTTCGAATGCATCGACATTCTGTTCGCCGTAATTGATCAGCGCCGCGCCGCCGTTGTTCAGCCCGCCGGGCGAATTGCCGCGGGTATAACTGCCATAGACTTTGACATCGGGCGCGATCTTGTAGCTGAGATTGACCCCGCCCGTGGTCGCGTTGAACGCCGCCTTGCGATACGTGATCGGGGTGGTGGGGATCAGGAAACCCGAAACCGTGCCGAAAATATTGCCGGCTGTGCCCTGCAATTCGTCGCGACCCTGGCGGATGCCCGCCGTCAGGTTCAGCTTGTCGGTAAAGTCATATCCGATCTGGGCAAAGGCGGCATAGGCGTTGGTTTGCGTGAACGTCGGCTGATACAACGTGGCAAACCCGGCATAGTCATACAGCGTCGATCCCGGGCCGAATGTCGCAAATGGCGCGGACGGATCGATATTTTTCCCGCCACCCTGATAGGCGTTGATATGCAGGTAATAGGCACCGACCAGATAGCTGAACCTGCCGATCTTGTTCGCCAGGCGCAGTTCCTGTGAAAACCGCTGTTCATCGAATGGCGTGTTGCCCTGGACGATATCCAGCCGCGTCAGGTCGATGCCGGTCTTGATGTCCTGGTTTGCGTGCTGATAATCGGACAAGGACGCCAGTTCGCCGATCGGCGTCTTGATGCGCAAGTCCAGCGTGATGGATTCGCCTTTGGTCACGCCCGATTGCGGCGTTTGGTAAATGGCGTCCCACACCGTCTGGCCGAATTGCTGCGCGGTTGCGATGCCGGGATAATAGGGATCGCCATAATAGATGTTGTTGCCGCCGGGGGGGATTTGGCGGCCGGTGTGAACGACCGCAGGCGGAATATCGTCGCGCATGATCGTGCCGGTCAGCCGGGCGGTGACCGTGTCATTGGGTTCCCACAACACGCGCACCCGGCCGATCTTGCGATCGTCACCGCCGCCATGATTGCCGGTGACGGGATCGTATGTGTAACCGTCGCGCTTTTCACGAAGGCCAAACACGCGCACCGACAATGTATCGGTCAAGGGCAGTGAAATGGCCCCTTTTACCGACCACAACCTGTCGCCCACGACCGAACTGCCGCCAAAACCGGCTTCGAGGTAGCCGGTATAGGTCTTGTCGGGATCATTGGCGACGATGTTGATCGCGCCGGTGTATGACGCGCGTCCATACAGCGTGCTCTGCGGCCCTTTGGCGACTTCAATCCGGCCGGTATCGATCGCGCTGATCAACGAGACCAGCGGGGGCGAAACGAATACGCCGTCCTGGAAAATACCGACGGTCGACGTCGTGGCAACGCCCGCCTGCGAGCGGTTGCCAAACCCTCGGATACCTACGACCGGTACCGGGCCGTACGATTGAAACGTGACGCCCGAAACGAGCGACTGGATGTCAGCAAGCGATTGCATTTTTGCCACTTCGCCGCTCGGGATCGCAGCGACACTTGCAGGGATATCCTGCAACCGTTCGCGCACCCGGCGCGCCGTCACGATGATGTCGGCGATCTGGCCATCCGCGGCACCAGGCTGGGCAGCGGGCGGGGGAGGGGCTGGAGGAGCAGCATCGGCCCGCGCGATGCCGGGCGCAAGCAAGGCGATCGCCACGGCCAGGCAGGATGCGTGTGCGGCGTGATGGCGCAAGGCCTGGCACGGCGAATACAGCGGGCGCAGTTCCATTGAAGTCATATTCCTCTCCTTTTTTTGTTTCTCTCTGACGGAGAAATAAAAGCGGCTGGGCCATAACGACCCTTGATTTCACACCATTCCAAGACGTGCGGTTGATACGGCTTTGGAAGGGCGATCCATTGCTGAAACAGGGTGACGCCAGCCATTGTCGGCAAAATGAGAGCTATCGCATTATGAGAGTGTCGTCAATGTATCGGGCGGCAAAAAATGTAATTGAATTACAGAAAATTGTTAATGGATCACAGTTCCCCTGAAGGCGCGGCTTGCTTGACATCCAGAGTTCAGGCCCATACCTCGAAAAATGACGGATATCTCATTCTGGAGGCACTTTTGCCGAAACCTGCCATCTTCCCGCGTGAGGCAAAGCGCCTGCGCACCCGCGCGCGCCTGACCGAGGCGGCGCTGCGGTTGATGGCGGAGCGCGGGATGAATGCCACTTCGGTCAGCGAGATCGCCGCCGAGGCCGAGCTGGCGAACGGCACATTCTACCTCTATTTCAAGGACAAGTCCGAGATTGTTGCGGCGGTGTGCCAGGCCGTGACCCTGGCCATGCACAACGAGATGAGCAGCGTTCGCCTGTCGCTGGAGGATGGGGCGGAACGCGTGGCGTTCGGCACCCAGCAATTTATCGAGATCGCCGCCGCCGAACCCAATTGGGGCCGACTGCTGATGTGGGCGTTTTCGGAATTCGCGGCGATCAAGGACGACATTTCGCGCTACATGCGGCTCGATATCGCCTTGGGCGTGGAGCAGGGCCGTTTCACGAAACCGGTCGACGAATTTGTGATCGATACCCTGCTGGCCATATTGCGCGCGGGGATCAGTTCGCGACTCGGCGGCAGCGGGATCGATGTGGCGGCACGTGCTGCCGAATATCACTTGCGGATCCTTGGCCTCAGCCCGGCGGAGGCGCACCGCGTGCGCCTCGCATCGGACAAACTTGCCAATGCCGCGGCAACCGGGGGGCGCCGAAACAAACCCCTGCACGTGCCCGGGCTCACCGCTGGTTGAGCCGCCGGGCCAGATTGGCCTGCCAGTCCTTCATCAACTGGAATTCGGGCGCATCCTGGATACGGATGCGCGTAGCGTTCAAGATGGCATCGTCGGTGGCATTGATGTCGAACGTGCCGGCATTCGGCTGGGCCACGTGGAATGGACTGTCTACATAGCATTCGACGCCGTTGCCTTCGATATCGTTGAAATACAACGACCAGGCATTGCCGTGATCGATCTGCAAGATGCCTTCAATCCCGGCAGCAAGCAGATTGGCGTGGATCGCCCGCAAATCGTCCAGCGTATTGGTGCGAAACGCCAGGTGGTCGATCATCACAAAGTCGGACGGCCGCGTATTGGCGCCACCGACCATGGCAATCTGGTGGTGCGCCTGCGGATCCTGGCTCAGGAATGTCAGCTCGGTGCCATCGTCGCCGACCGGGCCGCGATTGGTCACGACAAAGCCCAGGGTCGTGCAGTAGAAGTTTTCCAGGGCTTTCAGATCGCGCGCGGCCAGTGTGCTGTGTGCCGATAGCAGTCTGGGGAATTTCTGCGCGGTCGAAGTGTGGGTTTCAGGTGCCGTTGCCATATGAAGGTTCCTTTCAAATCCGTGGTCAGGCCGCTTTCATCGGAGCGGGTGCAGAACGATCGAGCGTAGTGATCCCCGCAAAATTGTGCGGTTGCATGCCGGCCATCAGGCGGCCCAGGTTTTCCGACAGCGCCTCCAAATTCAGCGCACCGTGCAGCGTGATGACACGGGCATCGCGCCAGGCTCGCTGGATCGGTTCGAACTTCATGATCGCGGTTGCACCCGAATTGCGTTGCAGCAATTCGATCGCCTCCGCGCACCATTTTGCAGCAAAAGCCGTTTCGGCGAGCATGCGCGCGTTGAACATCTGCATGGCAGCGGGGTCCGCAGGTGTGCCGGCGGCGGCAAGCCGACCCAGCCGGTCGGTTTCGTCCGCATTGGCGCGCATCATCAGCGTTGCCGATTGGATTTTCGCGTGGACTTCGGCCAGCATCAGGTGCGTCAGCGGGGCTTCCAACTGGTTGGTATAAGTCGTGCCACGGATCGCGCGTCCGCCCGAACGTTCGAGAAAACGGTCAAGCGCGCCCAGGGCAAGCCCGATCGACATTCCGGCCATCAGGCTGAACGCCAGGCCCAGCGAAGGCACTTGCCACAGCGAACCTTTCAACCCGCTTTCGGCGGTGCCGCTGGTCAGAGTGCGAAAATCGACACAGCGATAGTCGGGCACGAACAGGTCGTCGTTTTTCAGCACGAGTGATACGCTGCCCGTGGCGCTCATGCCCGCAACATCCCAGTCCTCGACAAAGCCCAGTTGATCGCGCGGCACCTGCACGCCCATCAAGTATGGCCCCGCGCCGTCGTCGGCGATGCAACCCAGGTTGGTATACGGCGCCCACAACGCGCCGGTGCCGAATGTCCAGGGCCCGCCCGAGATGATCCAGCCGCCATCGGTGCGCCGCGCGCGCCCTTTGGAGGCCGGAAAATGGCTCGACCCGGCGACGCGCGGACCGACCCATTTGGGCCCATAGACTTCCTCGACGACTTTTGCCCCGGTCCCGGCCGGGATCCAATTGGTCGATGCGCCGGACCAGACGGTCCAGCCTGCAGAACCATCCCAGCGGGATACCTCGGCAATCACATCGAGCTGGTCGCGCACCGACAATTCGTCGCCGCCGTATTCGGCCGGGCTGCAGATGTTGAAACAGCCTGCCGCATCGAGATCGGCAATCGTTTCATCCGAGTGGCGCCCGGCACGTTCGGCATCGAGCGCGCGTTTGCGCAATTGCGGCCCCAGCACGCGTATGTTTTCGAGGATCGCGGCAAGCCGGCCCGACGATTCCGGTTTCGTGTTCATCGTTGCATCTCCACGATCGGCAGTTGGATATAATTCAGGTGCGCAGGGCCGGTATGAACCGTGTTGAACGCGCCGGTGTGATAAGCCTCGTCATAGGCCCGGGTCGGCGCGCCATCGGGCGCATAGGGCTGGATATCGACGCGCAGGCGGCAACCCTTGCGGATCAGCGCACTGCTGGGGTTGAGGCCGAGTTCGATCTCCACCACTTCGCCATCGGCCAGCGGGGCATTGTCGGCCTGTGCATGGGTGTGCACCGGCCAGTATTCGCTCGATCGTGCCGTATCGAGTTTGCGGCGCGACACTTTCAGCAGGCCGTGCCCGAC
>Ga0116227_10016008_pt1 | contig 10928 bp, 10 predicted proteins | sample S1TSphgellanicum_FD_89693 | JGI IMG/M metagenome (GOLD analysis project Ga0116227, IMG submission 89693) | Host-associated microbial communities from peat moss isolated from Minnesota, USA - S1T2_Fb - Sphagnum magellanicum MG | ecosystem: Host-associated > Plants > Peat moss > Unclassified...
CGCCCATCAGCATGAACATCGGGATCACGCCGAAGGTGTAGTCGGTCACGGTGCGCATGGAGGGCTGGCCCACCAGCTTGAGCGCGGGGCTCCAGCCCACGATGTAGCTGTAGCCGGTCACGCCGACCAGGCCCATCGCCATGCCCACCGGCACGCGCAGCAGCATCAGGATGAAAAGAACGACAAAGCCAAGGATGGCGACGGCATCGGTACTCATGGGGTTCCCAGGCTGGAGGGCTTATTCGTTGGAATGGTCGGCTGGCTTGTCTTCCTCCAGCAGCTCGGGGCTGAAGATCAGGCGCCAGGTGCGGATCGCGATCAGGATCACCGCGCAGACGTCGCCGGTCCAGGCCACGGCGTAGAACGGCCAGGTCGGAATGTTCAGGTCATAGGTCTGCACATTGTCGGTGTAGGTCAGGCGCACCTTGTCGAACAGCGTGGCGGTCTGCACCGTCACCACCAGCAGCAGCACCAGCGTGGCGAACACGTCGATCACGCGCTTCAGGCGCGGATTGGCCCAGGTCCAGACCAGGTCCACCGTGATGTGGCTGCCGCGGTAGCTGGTGGCCGCGATGCCCCAGAAGATCAGGATGCCCAGCAGCATGCGGCCGAAGTCGTAGGCGTCGGGGATCGAGGTGCTGAAGAACTTGCGCAGCACCACCGCGATGAAGATGTTGAGCGCCACGATCCCCACGAAGATGGCCGCCAGCCATTCGATCGAGTTGATCATGCGGTCCATCAGATTCCGCTTCATGTCTTGCTCCAGGGGGGGCGGGCCGCGGGCGCGAGTATCCACCCGCGGCCTGGGGAAGGGGCCTCAGAGGCCGGACTTGTACTTGGCCAGGCTGGCCTTGAGCGAGTCCATCACGGCCTTGGGATCGCCGCCGGCCTTCTTCACGCCTTCGCCCCACTGGGCTTCGCCCGGGGCCACGGCGGTCTTCCAGGCCGCGAGCTGCTCGGGCGTGAGCTTGTAGATCTCATGGCCGCCCTCGGCCGCGATCTTGGCCCGGCCGCCGTACTCGAAGTCGGCCCAGGGCGTGGCCACCTTCTCGGCCCACTCGGTGGTGCAGTGGTCGTCGATCACCTTCTTCTGCGCGGGCGACATGCTGTCGTACTTGGACTGGTTCATGGCCCAGACGAAGGGCGTCACGTACAGCGGCACATCCATGTGGTACTTGACCACCTTGTCGATGCCGAACAGGCCGATCGAGCCCCAGGGGAAGGTGATGGCGTCGGCCACGCCGCGCTCCAGCATGTCGCGCGACTCGGGCGCCGAGGCCTGCACGTTGGTGCCGCCCAGCGAGGTGACCATCTGGCCGATGGTGCTGGTAGCCGGACGGATCTTCATGCCCTTGATGTCGGTGGGCAGCGTGATCTTCTTGCGCGCGTGGAAGGTGCCCGGGTCGTGCACGAAGGCGAAACAGAACTTCACGTCCTTCATCTCCTTGGCCGCGTACTGGCGGTACCAGGCGTCAATGGCGGCGGTGCCGCCCTTGCCGTTCGCGAACAGGAAGGGCAGCGAGGCGCCCGCCATGATGGGGAAGCGGCCCGGCTGGTAGCCGGGGTTGATGTAGGCGAAGTCGGCGATGCCGTCGCGCGCCATGTCGTAGTGGTCGAAGGCCTTGCCCAGTTGCTCGGACGGGAACAGCGTGGCCGTGATGGTGCCGTTGGAGGCCTTCTTGATGTCGTCGGCCCAGGCCTGCAGGCTGGGATTGAGCGGATGCTGCGCCGGCACCCAGCTCGAGAGCTTGAGCATGACCGGCTTGTCCTGGGCCTGGGCGAGCGGGCCGGCGAGCGCCAGCGCGGCCGCACCGGCCGTCAGCAGGCGGCGCATGCCGGCGCGCCGGAAGGTATGCCGCGGGGCTTGGAGAAGGGGGGTGTGTCGCATGTGTCTTCCTCTTGCTTGGTGGGTGGGTGATCGCTCGCCAGTATGCCGGCGCGGCAGCCAACAGTCGATGCGGGTCAGGGTAGGTCCCGATCAATTATTTAATGTATTAAATAAATACTGGCCGGTCAGTGGGGGTTTTCCCGGGGCGCGGGTCCTCAATCCAGCGAGATACGGGCGCGCTCGACCACCTGCTTCCACTTGGCCAGGTCGGTCTTCACGCGTTCGTTCAGCGCCTCGGGCGTGCTCGGCGTGAGCTCGTAGCCCACCAGGCGCAGCCGCTCGGCCAGTTCGGGCTGGGCCAGCACGGCCGCCGTGGCCTCGCGCAGGCGCTTGAGCACCTCGGGCGGCGTGCCGGCCGGCGCGAACAGGCCGTACCAGACGTCATGGTCCACGCCCTGCACGCCGTTCTCGGCCAGGGTTGGCACGTCCGGCAGCAGCGGCGAGCGCCTGGTGCCGCCGATCACCGTGATGGCCCGCAGCTTGCCAGCCTTGACGTGCTGCACCAGGGACGGCACCGTGACCAGCACGAAGTCGAGCTGCCCGCCGATGGCATCGGTGATCGCAGGGCCCGTGCCGCGGTAGGGCACGTGCTGGACCTTGGTGCCGGTGTTGAAGGCGTAGAGCTCGCCGAACAGGTGCGGCGAGGTGCCCACGCCTGGTGTGCCGTATTGCAGGATGTGCTGCTGGGATTCGGCCTGCAGGGACTTGGCATCCGTGGCCTTGACCCGCGACGGGTTGACCGCGATCGCCATCTGCGTCGATCCCACCAGCGAGATCGGCACGAAGTCGCGCAGCGTGTCGTACTTCAGTCCCTTGTAGAGATTGGGGTTGGTGCCCAGGTAGTCGTTGGCGAACAGCAGCGTGTAGCCGTCCGCGGGCGAACGCGCGGCCGACTCGGTGCCGATGTTGCCGCCGGCCCCGGCCCGGTTGTCCACCACGACCGGCTGGCCGAGCGCAGCCGACAGCCGCTCGGCGAATGGGCGTGCAATGCCGTCGAAACCGCCACCGGGCGGAAACGGAACCACCATCTTGATGGCGTGGCTGGGGTAGGGCTGGGCCGACGCGGCGGCGGCCAGCCATGCGGCCGCGAGCGCGGCCAAAATGCGCAGGGTTTTCAATCGTGTCTCCTTTTTTTGAGGGGGTCAGCCCGCCAGCGGCGGGATGTGGATCTCCAGCAACTCGCTGTCCTGCGTGGCGAGCACCGCCTGGGTGTCGGCGCCGGTGTGCAGCGTGGCGTGCTGCTGCCAGCCGCCACTCCCGCCGTCCGGACCCGCATGGCCCGCGCCCTGCAGCACGAACACGATCGAATGCGGCGCCAGGGTGGCGGTGTGGCCGGACGCCACGCCCAGAATGCCCAGGCGCGTGCCGCGCGCCGAGAAGCTGCCCAGCGCCTTGCGCCGCACGCCGGGCTGCCCGGGCTCGTCTACCCACTGGAAATCCGCCGGGTCCAGGAACACCGGCTGCGGGTAGTCGCTCTTGGGGTACTCCAGGCGCCGGCCGTGGATATGCTCCCAGACCGCCTCGTAGGCGTCCTGGTTCTTGCGGCCGCCATCTTCCTTGGCGCGGCGGTAGATGCCGCCCTCGAACGTTCCGTGCTGCTTGAGCTCGGCCACGCCCGCCTGGAAGCGCTCCTCGGAGATGTAGCCGCTGCCGCTGGCGCCACCGAACTGCAGCACCAGCGTGGTCGACTCGCCGGCGATGCTCTGCGGGCCGTAGAACACGCCTTCGGGGAAATACGCGATGGTGCCCGGGCGCATCACGCCGTCGCGGGCGAAGTCGGCGTCGCTCTTGAGCTGTACCCGCACCTGGTCGAAGTTGTGGCGGTGGCGCGGCGAGGCGAAGTCCGAATAGGTCTGGGAGAGCTGGAGGTAGAAATTCTCCGGCGTGCCTTCCTGCCCGCTCAGCAGCGACTGCGAGCGGAACAGGCCGGCGCGCGCATGCGTGCGCTCCACCACCGGCACGTCGCTGAGGTTGACGATTGCTTTCATCCTGGGTCTCCTGGGATCGTTGTGCGCCATGCGGGCAAGGCAGCCTCGCATGATCGCGGCGGTTGAACTATCTATCAATGCAATAAGGAAACTAAGCGGTATGCATCCAATGCATGCCGCCGGGGCTTCCGCCGCGTGCTCAGGCGATGTCGGCGACGCTGGGCAGGTGCTCCAGCCGCTGCAGCTGGCTGAATAGCCGCTGCCGGGTCGCGGGCTCGATGCCCGCCGCACAGTCCATGAACTTGGCCTCGAGTTCGGCGTCCGTCAGCGGCGAGCTGGGGTCGCCGCGTGCGATCGCCACCTCGCCGCTGTCGAACTGCCGGCCATCGTGGGTGGTGATGACCAGCCGGTCGCTGGCGGCCAGCGTGGGCTCGGCCACGCAGAAGGTGTCGGTGGTGGCGATGCGCACCCTGGGGAACAGCGCCTGCACATCCGGCCGGCGCACGAAGGCGTCGTCCAGCTCCGACAGCCCGACCTTGCGCGCGGCCAGCGCGGCCGCCACCGAGAACTCCAGGCTGAACTTGGCCTCAAGGCTGTCGGTGGGCGCGTGGTTGCGCAGCATCGCCGCCTGGGCCACGCCGATCGTGGCCTGGACCGACTGCACCTGCGCCAGGCTGATGTCGTTCGCCTGTGCCAGGTCCAGCGCGGCATCGATCACGCGGTGGGTCGCGAAGCACATCGGGTACTTCTTGACCGTCAGCCCCAGGCTTTCGATGCGCAAGGGATGTTGCCCGGGCGCGTCGGGGCGGGGCGAGCGATCGACCCGGCCGGCCGGGGACAGGGCGGCCAGATAGCCGGCGTGGTGTTCCAGTGTGTCGGGCGCCGCCGTCATGCCGGCGGCGGCCAGTTCCACGGCGTCGATGCCATGGGCCGATGCATTGCCGGCGTGGAAGGGTTTGGCCATGCTGCCGAAGTTGGCGATGAGCCCGCTGGCCATGCTGGCGGCCAGGCCCAGGGCATGGCGGGTGCGGCCGGCGTCGAGTCCGCGCAGGGCTGCGACGGCCGCCGCGGCCGCCACCGTGCCGAACACGCCGGTGGGATGCCAGCCCTTGAGGTGATGCAGGTCCTGGTCGCGCGCCAGCAGCTCGGCCCAGACTTCGTAGCCGGCCACATAGGCGCGCAGGACGGCCATGCCGCCGGCCTGCAGGCGCTCGCCCTCGGCCAGCAGGGCCGGCACCAGCACCACGCTGGGATGGCCCTGCAGTGCCACGTCGTCGTAGTCCAGCGCATGGCCCGCCGTGGCATTGACCAGCGCGGCGTCGCGCGCGGCCGCGCGCTGCGGCCCCAGCAGCAGCCGCGCATCGGCGGCGCTCGAGCGCCGGGCTTCGACGAAGCGGCGCATCACCTGGGTCACGGGCGCGTCCCGCCCCGCCAGCATGACCGCGACGGTGTCGGCGAAGCCGACGCGCACCGTGCGCAGCACGTTCGCATCCAGCGCGAGCGCCTGTGCGCCGGAGACAAACTCCGCCAGCTGGGCGGTCAGTCCTTGGGTCCCGGCCATGTCAGTTGTCCATGGCGCAGCGCGCCATCCGCAACCCATGAAGCCGGGGCAGGCACAGGCCAGGGATACCACGGAACTGGCTTTGCCAGGCCGCAGGTATCGCCCCCTCGAGGGGGAGGCGCCGCAGGCGCTTCGGGGATGGTTGTTTCATTTCAGTAGGAGCGCGGCATGCCCAGCACGTGCTCGCCGATGTAGGCCAGCACCAGGTTGGTCGAGATCGGCGCGATCTGCTGGATGCGCGACTCGCGCCAGCGGCGCTCGACGTCGTACTCGCGCGCATAGCCAAAACCCCCGTGCGTCTGCATGCAGGCTTCGGCCGCGTGCCAGGCGGCCTCGGAGGCCAGCAGCTTGGCGATGTTGGCATCCTCGCCGCAGGGCAGGCCGGCCTCGAACAGCGCGGCTGCCTTGCGCAGCATCATCTCGGCGCCCTGCGTCTCGGCATAGGCGCGGGCGATCGGGAACTGCACGCCCTGGTTCTGGCCGATCGGGCGGTCGAACACGATGCGCTCGCTCGCGTACTTCGACGCGGTCTTGATGAACCAGCGCGCATCGCCCAGCGATTCGTGCGAGACCAGGATGCGCTCGGCGTTCATGCCGTCGAGGATGCAGCGGAAACCCTTGCCTTCCGGGCCGATGAGGTTGGCCGCCGGCACGCGCAGCCCGTCGAAGAACAGCTCCGTGGTGTTGTGGTTGATCATGGCGTCGAGCTTGCGGATCTCCAGCCCGTGGCCGCGCGCCTCGCGCAGGTCGACCAGCAGCACCGACAGGCCGTCGGTCTTCTTCGCGACCTGGTCGACCGGCGTGGTGCGGCACAGCAGCAGCAGCAGGTCCGAGTGCTCGGCGCGCGAGATCCAGACCTTCTGGCCGGTGACCACGTAGTGGTCGCCGTCGCGCACGGCGCGGGTCTTGAGCTTGGTGGTGTCGGTGCCGGTGGTGGGCTCGGTCACGCCGAAGGCCTGCAGGCGCAGTTCGCCACTCGCGATCTTCGGCAGGTACTGCGCCTTCTGCTCGGGGCTGCCGTGGCGCAGCAGGGTGCCCATGGTGTACATCTGCGCATGGGCGGCGGCGGCGTAGCAGCCGTTCTCGTGGCACTCCTGCAGGATCACGCCGGCCGCGCGCATCGGCAGGCCGGCGCCGCCGTATTCCTCGGGAATGAGCGAGGCCAGGTAGCCGGCGTCGCTCATCGCCTGCACGAACTCGGCCGGGTAGGCCTCCCGCTTGTCGATGTCGCGCCAGTAGGCATTCGGAAAGTCGGCACAGATGCGGCGCACGCCTTCGCGGATTTCGGGGTAGTCCTCGCCCAGCGGGACGTGGACGTTGTCAAGGGTTTCGGTCGTCATGTCGTGTGTCTTCTGGTTCAATGCGTTGCGTAATTCACGGGCAGGCCGGCGCGGGCCAGCGAGCCATACAGGGGGGTGGCGGGCAGGTTGCGCGCGACGATCTCGCGCACGGCAAGCAGCTTCTGAAGGTCAACGCCCGTGCGCATGCCCATGCTGTCCAGCATGAAGCACAGGTCGTCCATCACGATGTTGCCGGTGGCACGGGGCACGAACTGGCAGCCGCCCAGGCCGGCGAGCGAGGCGTCGAAGCGCCGCACGCCGCAGTCGAGCGCGGCCGCCACATTGGCCAGGCCCAGGCCGCGCGTGTCGTGGAAATGCGCGGACACCGGCAGCGGGCCTACCTCGGCCATCACCGCCTTGAACGCGGCGCGCACGAGTGCCGGGTCGGCATAGCCCACAGTGTCGGCGACCATGATCTCGTCGGCGCCCGCGGCGGCATACTCGGCGGCGTAGCGCACCACGTCGTCCACCGGGATGCGGCCTTCGTAGCCGCAGCCCAGCGCGCTGGACAGGCCGCCCAGCAGTTTCGGGCGGGTGGCCTCGGGCAGCGTGCGCAGCAGGTCGGCAATGCGGCGGAAGTCTTCGAGCGACTCCTCGCGCTCGCGCCGCACATTCTTGAGGTTGTGCGTTCGGCTCACCGACATCACGAAGTTGAGCTTGTGCACGCCCAGCGCAATGGCGCGCTCGGCGCCCTTCATGTTGGGCACGAGGCCCAGCACTGTCAGTCCTGGAATGGCCAGGGCGCCTTCGACCACCTGCTGCGCGTCCATGAACTGCGGGACGAGCTTCGGGGGGACGAAGGACGTGACCTCGATCTCGCGCACGCCGGCGGCGGCCTCCGTGCGGATCCAGGCGAGCTTTTCCTCGGTGGGGAACAGCGTGTCGAACATCTGCAGCCCGTCGCGCAGACCGACCTCGCAGACGGTGACATCGATGTCGCAGGGTGGCAGGGCCATGGCGGTCTCCTGGGTCAGCGGGCCCGGAACACCGGCGCGCGCTTCTCGTTGAAGGCCCGCACGCCTTCGAGCCGGTCCTCGGTGACGACCAGCCGGTTGTAGGCTTCGATTTCGTAGCGGTAGCCGGTGAGCAGATCCATCTGCAGCCCGTGGTGGATGGACTTCTTGGCCTGGCGGATCGACAGCGGCGCGTTGGCCGCGATGGCCTGCGCGGTGGCGAGCGCGTCGGCCATCAGCGCGGCAGGGTTCTCGCTCACGCGGTTGACCATGCCCCAGCGTTCGGCCTCCTCGGCCGAGAACGGGCGGGCCGAGAAGATCAGCTCCTTGGCCCGGCGCTCGCCGACCGCGCGCGCGAGCGTCTGCGTGCCGCCGCCGCCGGGCATGATGCCGAGCTTCGTCTCCGACAGCGCGAAGCGCGCACCGCGCACCGCATAGACGAAGTCGCAGCCGAGCACGGTCTCGCAGCCGCCGCCGTAGGCGTGGCCGTTGACGGCGGCGATCACCGGCACCTGGCTCTCCAGCAGGGCCATGAACGAGCGCTCGAACAGCTCGTGCTGCGCGCGCCAGTCCTCGTTGCTCATGCCGTCGCGCTCCTTGAGGTCGCCGCCGGCGCAGAAGGCGCGCTCGCCGGCGCCGGTCAGCACCACGCAGCGCACCTCGCCGGGCTCGGCGCCCAGGCGTGTCCACAGGTCGAGCAGGTCGCGGCCCATCTGCGTGTTGATCGCGTTCAGGACGGCGGGGCGGTTGAGCGTCACCGTCAGTACATGGTCGCCGCTGCGTGCGAGCAGCAGCGTGGCGTAGTCGGGAAATGCGGTCATGCGGGTACCTTGTCCAGGGGCAGCAGGGTGGCGGTGTCGGCGCCGAGCGCCGGGGCCGCCGAGCGCGGCGCCGGCCGCTGGCCGTCGAAGGAGATCGGCAGGCCGATCATCGGAATGCTCGCGCCCGGCACGGCCTGCACGATGCCCAGGGCGCGGGTCTGCGCGTGCTCCATCATCTGGCGCACGTTCTGCACCGGTGCGCAGGGCACGCCGGCGGCGTCGAGCAGGGCGGTCCAGTGGTCGTTGCCGTGCTGCAGCATCCGCACCTCGATCAGCGCATAGAGCGCCGCCGCGTGGCGGACCCGGTCCGGGTTGGCGGCGAAGCGTTCGTCGCCGGCCCACTCCGGGTGGCCGAGCACCTGGCATAGCGCGCGGAACAGCTTGTCGTTGCCGGCGGCCACCACGAGTTCGCCGTCGGCCGTGCGGTAGGCGCGGTAGGGCACGATGCCGACCTGGCCTGAACCGACCTTGCGCGGCATCTCGCCCGAGGCCAGGTGCTGCGCGGCGTGCATGGTCATCCAGGCCGAAGCAGTCTCGAACAGCGAGACGTCCACCACGCCGCCGAGGCCGGTGTCGCGCCGGCGCAGCAGCGCCGAGACGATGCCCAGCGCGCCCCACATCGCCGTGCCCATGTCGATGATGGACGGGCCCACCCGCACCGAGGGCCAGCCTTCCTCGCCGACCACGCTCATGATGCCGCCGAAGGCCTGCATCAGCGGGTCGTAGCCGGGGTGCGAGGCCAGCGGCCCGCGGGCGCCGAATGCGCCCATGTTGCAGTAGACCAGCCGCGGCTTGAGCGCCAGCAGCGCCTCGGCGCCCAGGCCCAGCGCGTCGGTCTGGCCCGGGCGCAGGTTCTGCAGCACCACGTCGGCCCGATCGAGGATGAGCTGCAGCAGCCGCTCGCGCTCGCCGGCATCGCGCAGGTGGCTGACCACCGAGCGCTTGTTGCGGTTGAGCGCCTGGAAGGTGGCGGCCGCGCCGTCCACGAAGGGCGGGCCCCACTTGCGTGCGTCGTCGCCCTCGGGCTTCTCGACCTTGATGACTTCGGCGCCGAGATCGCTCAGGATCTGGCCCGCATAGGGCGCGGCCACGCTGTGGCCGAGCTCGATCACCACGATGCCCGCCAGGGGCGCGGGCGCTGGCTGATGGATGGTCATGCGTTCCCTTGCCTGCGCTTACTCGGGCTGGATGCCGATCGCCTTGATCAGCTGGCCGCGTTTCTCATAGTCGCTCTTCTGCTGAGCGGCGAACTGCTCCGGCGTATTGCCCACCACCAGCAGGCCGGCGGTGTTGAGCTTGGCCGCGACATCGGGCTCGGCCAGCGCCTTGACGATGGAGGCGTGCAGGCGCGCGACGACGGCGGCCGGCAGGCGCGGCGGGCCGAAGAAGCCCAGCCAGGACGACATCTCGAAGCCGGGCAGCGTCTCGGCGATGGCGGGCACGTTGGGCAGGCCGGGGTAGCGCGTCTTCTCGGTGACGCCGAGCACCTTGAGCTTGCCGGCCTGGATCTGCGGCGCCACCGTCACGAGGCTGGAGAAGATGATCGGGATCTGGCCGCCCAGCACGTCGGTGGCGGCCGGGCCGCCGCCCTTGTAGGGCACGTGCTGCAGGTCGATGCCGGCCATCTGGTTCAGCATGGCGCCGGCCAGGTGGTGCGGGGAGCCCTGCCCCGCGCTGCCGTAGGAGACCTGGCCCGGGTGCTTCTTCGCGTAGTCGATCAGCTCGCGCACGTTGTTCGGCGGGAACGAAGGGTGGGCGACCAGCACGACGATGTTCTTGGCGGCCATGGTGATGGGCGTGGCGTCCCTGATCACGTCGAACGGGAAGTTCCTGAACAGATAGGGGTTTGAGGTGTGCGTGGCATCGGTGGCCAGCAGGAAGGTGTAGCCGTCCGGCGCGGCCTTGGACACATAGTCCGAGCCGATGTTGCCGCTGGCGCCGCTGCGGTTCTCCACCACGATGGGCTGGCCCAGGTCCTCGCTCACCTTCTGGGCCACCAGCCGGGCCACCGCATCGGTGGAGGCGCCCGGCGGGTAGGGCACGACCAGCTTGATGGGTTTGTGGGGATAGGGCTGGGTCTGGGCGGCGAACGGCAAGGCGGTCAGGGCCACGGCAGCAACGGCCAGGCGGATCCACGAGATCATCGAACTTGTCTCCTTAAATGTACGGACATTATGTTTTATAGGTTCCGCGGTGTCAAGAGAGAACGCCCCGCCGTTTCTGCCGGGTAAACCCGCAGAGATAAATCCATCAAATATCCATAATGTACGGACATTCGAGTAATTGACTTCCAATGATCAAAATTTACGATTACATCGTGGTTGGCGCGGGCACCGCTGGATGCCTGCTTGCCAATCGCCTGTCTTCCAGAAAAGACAAAAAAGTGCTGCTCGTCGAGGCCGGGCCGCGACCACGCAGCCTGTGGGTGAACATGCCG
>Ga0116227_10016012_pt1 | contig 10927 bp, 9 predicted proteins | sample S1TSphgellanicum_FD_89693 | JGI IMG/M metagenome (GOLD analysis project Ga0116227, IMG submission 89693) | Host-associated microbial communities from peat moss isolated from Minnesota, USA - S1T2_Fb - Sphagnum magellanicum MG | ecosystem: Host-associated > Plants > Peat moss > Unclassified...
TCAATTTGTTACTAGCATTGTTGTTTGTGAAGTTTCTTTAACATGCATTCAAGCTCTTGACAAACTCACATTGTTAAGTAATGTAATGAAGATCACTTTCATCCTCCTATTCCTCATAAATTTAAAATGGCAATGGCAAATGTCATCTTGGAGACAATGCCCATATAATGTGATTGAAATGGTGATGCATGTTCTTTTACATCTATTCATTTTTGCTCTTCTAAAATTTTCTTTCTCTTAACCTGGCATTCTATTGTAATGCACCCTAATCTTTCTAAACAACAAGTTTATTATTCATGTTGTAGCCTATTTGTTGTGACTACACTAAGAACTCATGAATGTCTATTTTCATTTGTAGGCAAAAGTCAATGCACTCATCATTTTTTTAGTGCATTCATGTAAACCATTTGAAACTACAATTGTTTTTCTTGGCAACATAGTAATGACCCCCACATGGGCCACCAATGTACACAAGTGTGGGAAGTTTTTTTAATGTGGCTTATTGATGACATTCATGCAAGAGTGTCCACACATCCATAATAGCTTTGTGTGCCTCATCATTAACAAACTCCTATGTTTAGACTTGTTTTAACATATTATTACAATAAATAGATTGAAATTCAAATTACTTCCTATTATTGGTATTTTTACAACCTATCAAGTTACTAATATTACAATTTGTATCAAATCAAAGTATAACAAATCAAAGTATCGTTGGCTTGGATCTCCTACAACTCAATGGCATGGCCCACATTTTGATTACCTGTTATTCATACAATAGGTTGAGGTTTGATTATTCCTTCCACATACATGTAGGGATTTAACTTGTTCACATTCACCAACATTGGATGTGGCTCAAAGTTCTCCAATGTAACCAATAATACATTATTGTTAGGAATGCATATTGTATATGATAAAGTCCATACCACTCCCTAGTAAATTTGCCAACCTTTCATTTTGATTCTTTTGAAAACCACAAAATGTAAACACCAAACCTGAATGTCTTCTCAAGATGACATTGTTGCCACCACAATGATCTAAATTCGATTATTCTTCCACAATGTTATCCTAGTCCTCCATCTTGTACTCTTGCAACTTCTCCAACTCATGTAGATGGCTTGTTAACACTTTATTAAGATTGTATCCCATGGTTTGCCATTAAATGAAATTTCATTGAAATTTAAAACAAAATATATTTGATCAGTGATAATGGATGCAAACCGTACACCAATTCGTAAAATGTGTAACTAATTGCTACTTTGAATGATTTATGATAAAAAAATAATATTGTAAATAAATGTTCATCCTAGTCATTTAGATTTTCATTTGCCAATTTTGTTAACAACGCCTTGATCATTTTATTGGTTGATTTTACCTATGCATTACCTTGCAAATAATCATCACAAATTTAGCACATGACAAATTAAGAACGAAAATCGTGTGAAGTTCGTTCATGCATAGGTTCGTACATTTTACACATGAATATTATGCATTGAAAACATGTTTGACACATGGATAAATGTGTTGATAGATGAAATATGAACCTATGAATGAATGAATGCCACACGAGTTTTGTGTCTTCTTTTAAATTTATGTGTCAAATGTGTTTTCCATTCATGATATTAGTGCGTGAAACGTATGAATTATGAATGAACAAATTTTGCACAATTTCCATCATTAAATCATGAAATGCTAAGTTTGTTATTTGAATAGGTAATGGAACTAGTATGTTTCAATAGGAAATGTTCTATCAAATGTTTGATAACATCATTAATGAAATGAACCCCTTCATTAGTGACCAATGTCAATGGATATTCAAACTAAATGAAGATGTATTCATAAATGAATATTGCTTTGATTGTAGTTATGTTCATTCGTAGTGTTTTTGCCTCCACCTATCTTGTGGCATAATTCGTTACAATATGTATTTTCATCCCAATGTGCTTGCTAACAAGTTTGATTAAGCCCAAACCCCACTTCATGAATGGTTTTTTTAATAATAAAGTAACCAATTTAAGCAAAATCATTATCTTCAAACCATTTACACATTAACATGAATTGCAAATTCTGTAATATTCCAACATGTCTTTAAACAACGTCACCCACCAATAACCAACATCCAAAATATTTTTCGCTATGATGTTTGAAACAAAATGTCCTTTAACCCTTTCATGCAACTCTTGTAGCACACTAGGTAATTCTAAGGTTGTCAAATAATGTAATAACCAATTCTCCTATCCTTGCTTGCACACTACACCCATTTGCATTGTAAAAGGGGTGAAAGCATGAAAAAAGGAGCAAGTTGCACCAAGGTTAAAACGTTTTTTAAAGACTACATTTTTCACACAATTTTTTAAATTGAATATCAAATTTGAGGCCAAATATGACATATAACATAATAAAAACTCAATTTGTTTCGCATCAAGCCTTACATTATAGTCAAATTTATAACTTTACTTTGAACCATGATTACAAATTTAAAACTATAATAATGTAACAGGACATTTGAATACTAAAATTTAAAAATGTATATATATTTTATTTTTTTTGAATTTTTTGAACACATGGATCCCTTCTTGTGGAATATATTAAAGTCACAAAAATATTGAAACAATTTGGTGAACATTTGATAAGGGAAAAGGACTTTTGATACAAAAAACCACTTGTCCACATGTTTTTTTATAATGTTTTAAACATATAAAAAAACTTTTGAAACATGGTGAATTTTCATGAAAATTTTGTAGTTGCAACTTTGAAAGTATAAGAATTTATTTTATATATATATATATATATGATATATAGTGTTCCCATGGTGATTTTTCAAATTTTCAAAAAACAATTTTCAAGGATTGTCCACACATTGCTTGGCTCCTTTTTTCCTGCTTTCACCCAAAGGTTATGTTTTTTTTAGTATATTTTATCTTTGGACTACTAAAACATTCTTTGGAAACTAACTTATTATTAAGTAATTTGTCACCTCTTATAACCATGTTGGTTGTTCCACAAACATCAAAGCATCTATTATTTAATCTAAAACACCTAAAGATTTTTTAGTGTCTTGCAAATCAAACATTGCATCTTCAATAACATGTTTCTTGCCAAGTTTACACCAATGTTGGATGCCATTCACTAAGTGACTTGGTTTTTAGACCAATTCTTGATCCATATTCACATTGAGAATTGGTTATTCTCATTTTGGGTTAAAACCGGGCTAAAAATTGGTTTTAAGGTTTTCACCCATGTGAGAATCAACAAGAAAAACTAGGACCAAAACTTTTTTTAAAAAAAGGAGATAATTGGATGGGTTTTCTCATGAAAACCTGAATATGGTTTTCAAGGCCTTAAATAAATTTGGTTCATTGGGTACTTTTATTTTTCTTCTCACATGGGGTTGTTGCCAGGGTTTTTTTTGGTGCAAAATTTTGTAATTTTTTGACCTACTACCAAAATGTGCAAGATGTATAAAGGAAAAATTCAAGAAAAATGTAGCCCAAATCGCCACCATTAGGTGGATGGTGATGATCATTTTGCCATTTTTTGGGCACAAGGATTGTTAGGTCACAAGTTAAGTTGAAGTTGCCAGGTTGTGAGTTACCACTAACGACATTCAAGCTCAATAGGGTTGCTCATTCACTCATCCCATTTGCATTTATTTACCACTATGAAAGTTTTCCAAATTAAAATTTACAACATCCTCAATAACATTCACTAATTTTTGCCACCAATTTGTAGTATGTACTTGTCGGGATTACACAAATTTGGAGAAGTTGGGGGCTTTATTATGGAGGGGATTGGGTTTAGGATCTTAAGGAGATTTTATCAAAAGTACACAAACATTGAGAGTGTGCATTTACATAATGCTTATGTTTAAGAATGCACACAAAATATAAACATTGAGAGAAAAAAAAAATTTATAAGAGAGAAAAATATTTTGTGTGCATTAAGGAGATTTCATCAAAAGTACACAAAATATTTTTCTTTCTTATAAAAACCTCTAGTTTGTTTTTCTTGAAATTCATGTTGATGAATGGTAGATGTGAAATTTAATTCCTATAAATATTTCACACTATTGTAACAACATATTTGCATTTCATATGCATACATTCACTATTCCTACCTTAAATTTTCAACATTCTTAACATTGCCATTCATTTAAACACCAGATTCATGGTTATTTCATATAATCAAAATTTGCACTTCAAAAAAATGCATTGTAAATCTTGCATTGTAAAAAAATTCAAAAACAAGATTACATTTCATTTCATCATATTCTCATACTAAATAATTCACACAACGATATAAACATAAAATTCATTGTAGAAGTCTATGCTTCCCTATATTACTATAAACATGAATCAAAATTACAACAGAACCCCAAGTTTTGTTGAAAAAAATCCCAAAACAATAATTAAAATATGTGGTATATCAAAATAAAGTCTGGTTTTTTATTGCAAGTACTTCCAACTCCTCTTTCTTTTCTCTCCCAAACTTTGTGTCTAAGAATCTCTATGTCTTCCAAAACTCTCCCCTTTTGAACCATCCCAAGTCACATCACCATGATCAAAACCAATAAGAATTCAAAATTCAAAATAACAAAGTTCCTTCATCGGTCCCTATTTTAAATGCCTTCTTCATCCAAAATCATGTACTCATCCTACCTCCTTAACATTACCTTTTTTGTACTTGGATTTTGTCCCCGAAATCCTTGTAAAATGATAAAAATGAAATGGGAGTATTCTTTATCCTTTTAAGCACTTGTCTTTCCTACTACATCTTTTAAATTTCAACATGTACAAGAACTAATGATTCTATATTTACCTCTCACTTTGCAATTCTATTTTCCTCCCCCACTAATTTAGTTTATGGTTCTATTTCCAAATGTTGTATTTTGGATACTTTTTATTTTGGCACTGGAATAGCCTCCACCTTTTTTTATTCCTAAATTCTCTATGGTTCTATTTCTTCCTGACCCCCTCCTCTAAGGTCCTATGGTTTCTCTAGCTATACCTCCTCCTTTTGAATTGCTCCACTTCTAAAGTCCTATGGTTCTTCAGTTTGCACTTCCTCCTTTTGAGCTGTTCCACTTGGCCCTACTTTTGTCTCTTCATCTTGGCTTGATACCTCTATACTTGTTGGATTACCATAGATGAAATCTGGAAAATTCTTTTGATAAGCTTCTAACTTATACCTCATAATCTTTTCATTAGTTCTATGTTGAGCCAAATTTTTCTTCATTTCCTTTGTAAAATATTCCTTGACCACCTCCCACCATTCCTCGGATTCTGCTTCAAAATCCTTCATCTTGTTCTTTGTCCTCATCATAATATAATATTACAACATTTATTGATAATCTTCTAGTCTTTTCTTGACACTAGCTAGATCCAAACTTTTTCTTTATTCATGTGCCATCTCCAACTATGCTTGCAAGAAATATAGATTCATGTGATACTCCTTATTCTCCATTAACTTCTTCCTTTCTACCTCTGTTGTTTTTTTTTCTAAGCTCTTTAGGCTACAATGAAGAAACATTCTTCATATTTATTAATTCCAAATCTATTAGAACATTCTTTTTCTTTTTCTTTTCCTTAGTTAGTGCTTTCACCTAACTATCCAAAGCCTCTAATTGTTTCTTATGAAGAAACAATGCCTCTATCCACTTTCTCTAAGTGGTTTCCCAAATTTTAACCTTCTACCTTAAATCCTTCAATTCTTCCTCCTGCAACTCCAATTGTGTTGTGCTAATCTTGAGTTCCTCATTATCATCCTAAAGTTTTTTAATGTGCACTTTAATCTTTTGCTCAGCTTCTACCTTGCTCTTCCTCCAAATTTCCACATTGTGCTTATACCTCTTCAGGATGTCTCTAACCTTATCCAATTCCTCTTGTAACACTGCCTTCTCCTTCTCCCCTATAGCTAATTTTTTTTTTAAAGTGTTTACCTCTAGAGTCAAATTCCCCATGTTTAGACTCACAATTGCCATGGTATGAAATAATTTAGTTATTTTATCTACTTTCATATTCTACATCTACTTCCTCCACAAATTTTGGTGTACTTGTCTATGTCATAGGATCTATAGATTCTTTTGCAAATGATCCCAATTCCTCCACCATTCTTCTCCCTAGTTCAAATTCAAATGGAAATCCTTCTATAGATTCTAGTCTATTAGGTGGTAACTCTAGTTCTGTTGGTCTAAACTCTTTAAAAGTAGGTTGTTTTGCCATTCTCTTTGTTTGTAGTTTAGTATTTTATAGACCTTCCTATGTCTACTATTGTTGTTATCGCAAATGTTGTGGACTTACGATGGTCTCCATCTAATTTTCATATACATTTGCATCAAAGTGCAGATGTTCTTCACCTTCTAAAAACCTTGTGTCACGTTCCCTTTTCACTTCTCGACTTTACTCCTTCAGTTGTTTTTCCTATGGAGATGTCATATATAATACCTCCTACCTCTACTCCTTTAGTTGTGTCTCATGTGGAGTTGTCATTTGTGGTGTCTCTATAATCTGTTTGGTTGCATGTACTACTATTGAAACTACCTTTATCACTATTGGCACTGTAGATGGTTCCACTCTACCCCTCATCATCTTCTATACCCTCAGATATGTGTTCCCTTGTTCCCTTTTCATTCATGAGCCTAAGGCTCTTCCTTCCTCAACTCTATTCTTCTTTCTAAGAGCACTTCTTGGAGAGTCTGTTGTAATTTTCTTTTTCATTTTTAATGTTGTTTGCATTTCCTCCCTAGTTTTTTTAACCTTGGTTGGTGGTTTTTACGGATTCTCCTTTTGATGCACAAATAGATTTTGAAAGATCTTTGTTAATACCAATGCAAATTCACATGTATTTTTTTTATCCCCTTTATTTTCCTTGACATATTTATACCACCAATCTAGTTCACTACATAGACTATTGAATATAATTTGTGCCTAATCTACTTTTTGCCCCTTTTCTATTCTCATCAATGTTATGGCATTCTTGTTGCTAAAATATTGGACCTTCTCCCTCTGATAAATGACAAATATAATGTTAGGATATCTGACAAAATATGGCAAACCCAAACTATTTGTATTCCACTAATCTATAAAAGAATTCGTAGGTGCAAGTTTATAACTTTATAAGGCCTAAACTGCTAGTGACTTACTAACCTATCCTTTCAATTCTTCTACATACCAATTTGCACACACTCCAAAGACATCTACAATCAATTGTTTACTAATGACATACATTTTATCCTTATGTTCAAAGTAGATATCTGTACCCTTGATCAAAAATGTGTTCAGAAATTCTAACATTACATCAGGCATTGATGCATGCCACTTCATTAAAAACAAAGTAACCAACCCTATTTTTAAAAGCCTAGTCTTCTTCCTTAGTAATATCCTTCCAGTTCTCCATTCGCTCAACACGTTTGTCCTAACTTTGTTTCGTTTGTGTCCACATGAATCGCTCAAGGTCTGGAATTTTAATACCTTTCTCCAAAAGTGTAGCTCTGCTTAGGATTGCACATCTTCTCGTTGTTACAATTTTCACTTCACCCCTCTCCATTTCCATCACCTTTCGTTGTGCTTCTACCATCACCTACACCTTTGTGGATTGTTGTACTTTCATCTAAACAATGTTCTCCTCCCTTGTGTCCGTCTACATTGTCTGTGCTTCCACAAAATGCTGCTCCATAGCTTCATCTTCTCTGATTTTTCAATGAACAGTGGATCTACTAATGTAGCTCCTGGTCTTGTCTGCTTTCTTGCACACCAATGTCTTCTGCTTCTTCACAAAAACTCAACTACGGATGTTTTAATTGTATCTATGTCTTGAATTTTCATTTACACAAATTGTAGCTTCTCATTATACACCTTCCTTTCCGCACATTTTGAAGATGATGATGAATGTGGCGACAACCTCATAGCCAACGGCTAAAGATTCAACACGCCTTTTCTTTCTGCTCTTTTTAGCTACTCTTCTACTTCTATTCTTTTTAATAATTCTACTTCCTCCTGTTGTCGTCATCTATGCTAAGTCCTTTGCGCTTCCTTTTCCCTTGTTATTCTCTATAGTTTTTCAATGGCACTCTTTACATTCATGCTGTTGTGAACTCTAGAACTTTGAAAACACGCACAACTTCTAGTAACAAATGCAAATTGCTTTTGACGATTACGCCGTTTTTTTTGTCCTTAAACATTTCACTCGTCACATTCATTTTTTACCTACCCGTCGTTTTTTAATTAACACATGATCCTTGAAATTAATATGACCCATCAGTACAAGTTTATGTGTCCCTTGTATAGCCACGTGGAAACACTTCACATCATCATTATGAATGAACACCACAAATTTCATCTTTTGATTACTCCACATCACTAATTTCCTTTTATTAGTTGTATTGATTCCACCTTGTTCACCTTGTATTCCTTCTATTGACTGTGCCCATTCATCTACTAACTATGTCGATTCACCTATTGATTGTGACCATGCATTTGTTGATTGTACTAATTTTTTTGTTGATTGTGCTAACAAATCTAATGATTGAGTGAAAACCCGTGATGATTAAGCAAATAGTATTGTTAATTCAACTAATATGCCTAACATATCATCTTCAAATCTATGGATCTCCAATCCCTCATTTTTGCAATTATTGTTCACAGATGTGTTACTCATCTATAGATCGAAAATCAATATTGCGTTCACTACAAGATCTTCCATCTATTGTTCATCTTTTGTACTTTACATTTGTGGTTTCTATATTTCACAATTTTCATCTTCCTCTGTATTAGAATTTTCCACCTGAACTTTAGCAACACTTTGCTCCCAATATACTAACATCTGTTATTCTTGTCTTTGAACCTCAGATTCCATGTACTTGTAAGGTTTGAGCTTGTTCACATTGACCAGCACAGAGTTAGTCTCAAACTTTTCGATTGTCACCAATAACATGTTATTTGGCAACACATACTATACGCTATATGATCCAAACCATTTCCTAGTAAATTTTCCTAGGTGTGACTTATTGCCCTTTAGAAACCATAAAACATAATCACCAAAACTAAATTATTTTTTTGGATTTTCTTATTAACTCCACTGCTTAATTCCTATAGTTTTTACAACTTGCATTGTAACTTTTTACAACTTTTCCAACTCAATAATTTTGTTAGTTAAAACTTTCATTAGAATATTGTTTCTTTCATTTCCATTAACAACTGGAACTATGTACTATGTGGGCATAAATGGATGTAATCCATACACTAATTGATATGGTGTATACCCAAGCATGCTTATATTAGGCAGTCGCCTGAATTGCCTAAATTAACTTGATTTAGGCGCATCAGGAATGGTTAGTTTAGGTGGGGGCCAAATGAAAACTTTATTTAACATAAAATGATTGGTTAGCATTTATCAATGCTGGAACTGCTCTATGAACAAGAACTGTTTTGCCTGCATGACTCCTTCTAATCCAAAGCTCGATAAACGTTTGCGGAACAAATCCTTCTCCCAACGTAGGATTGAAAAATCGGACTCTACAGTACTGGTTCCAGGAAAAAGCGTTGCAATGACACCACAATATTCCATCAAATTCGGGAATTGAGCACCAAGTAAAGACCAGCCATCCTTGAAACTTGAACTGTTGGAAAGCGAATCGATGTCGTCCTTCAACACTGGCTCACATCTGTGAGCATGGATCAGGGCTTTGTGCTCATCGGCAATGAGATCGATATGAGTTGATGAGTAACAATGATCCAATCGGAAAGCATGTTACCAAATCTTTCGAATGAAGTCAGCTGCAGATAGCTCGATGAGTTCATGCGGTAGCACTGGGGGAATAGAACCGGGATCAGCCATTGCATTATTGTTTCGATCTCAATAGGCAGAAATTTCATGAATCCGATCGCAAGCGGTGACGTAAACGAGGGTGATGTCATGCTGAAGGTCGTTATGGTCGCTTTCATCAACTTCATTAAGTAAGGTGTCAGCCTAGGAAGCCAGACCAACCAGAAATTTTCGAACACTGGACAGAGCAACTACATAACGACCACTAATGACATGAGTCAATGGGTCGATATTTGCAATCAAATCTGCAGTGAGTGGCCTAGTCACTCCAACATCATCAATGAAGGATGCAATGAGGTTATCCAGGGCATTTCGTTGCTGAAGCACAAGAGTAAATCCCTGGATAGAACAGAAAGTGACAGCTGCTCGAATGGTGAAATGATGCATAGAAAGAAGTGCAACCCACCAAGGCGAGGTGGAGCGGAATCTGGCTGCTTTGATTCGATATGAGCGAGCAACTGTGGCCGATGGATTTTAAACCAACTGATGACCTTCTCCGTCGAAAACCAGCGATTGACGACGCGAGGGCACGTAGTTTGCATTTCCGTGATCAGATTCTACTACCGTGTTAAATGAATTATAAATCCAGTCATGACTGAGAAGAATCGTTCTTTGATGACATTATTCATTATGTCCTCCATAACAAGATCTAGTACAGCAACCCGCCCAATCATATTGCGGGCCCTGTCAGACGTCAAACCAAGAAGACAAATTGTGCAATCAGGACAGAGCACAGTCAAGAACTTGTTCACCATCGTGGACATGATATCCCCTGTATGGCGATCAAACATCGGAAGTGTGCATCCATGCAGGTTAACAATGGAATGCTAGTTGGGAATGAAAACCCGGAAACGTAAATCGAGGAATGAGGTGCTCTGATGGATCGCAGAGTTAAGTGCTAATGAAAAGGCCCAAGAACGGCGCAGGAGGTTAGCAATTCGCTGCAGATTGACAACGCAGATAGTTCGAATGAAGTTGCTGATTTCATCACGAGAACACGCACGTAAACCAGGGTTGCCCAAAACATCATACGTACAGCCGATGAGTTCAGAAGCCATACGAAATGATGTTCCGCAAGACACGTAACGCACAGCCAAGCGAAACA
>Ga0116227_10016015_pt1 | contig 10925 bp, 8 predicted proteins | sample S1TSphgellanicum_FD_89693 | JGI IMG/M metagenome (GOLD analysis project Ga0116227, IMG submission 89693) | Host-associated microbial communities from peat moss isolated from Minnesota, USA - S1T2_Fb - Sphagnum magellanicum MG | ecosystem: Host-associated > Plants > Peat moss > Unclassified...
CCTGCCGTCGATGTTTGCCCATCGCAGCGGCGTGATGGTCAACAATGCGTCGGTGCTGGGGTGGCGCGCCCAGCGTGGGCAGGCGCATTATGCCGCCGCCAAAGCCGGGGTCATGGCGTTTACGCGCTGCACCGCATTGGAGGCCGCCGACCACGGCGTCCGCATCAATGCGGTCGCACCCAGCCTGGCGATGCATCCGTTCCTGGCCAAAGTGACCACCGAGGAACGGCTGGCCGAACTGGTCAAGACCGAAGCTTATGGCCGCCCTGCCGAAGTGTGGGAGGTTGCCAATGTAATGCTGTTCCTGGCCAGCGACCTGTCGTCGTACATGACCGGCGAAATCGTTCCCGTGTCCAGTCAGCGCGCATGACAACGCCCCGCATATTCAACCACCCGAACGATCTGATCGGTGCCGAAGGTACGCTTTTTGGGCCAACCGATTGGCTGATGATCGAACAGGACCGCGTCGACGGATTTGCGCAGGTTACCGGCGATCATCAGTGGATCCATGTCGATGTCGCGCGCGCAAAAGACGGTCCGTTTGGCGGCACGATCGCGCATGGGTATCTGACGCTCAGCCTGGTCAACCATTTCCTGCCGAGCCTGATCGAAGTGCGCGGGTTCGCCCATGCGGTTAATGTCGGCGCGGATCGGCTGCGGTTTCTGAATCCGGTCCTCGTCGGCAGCCGCATCCGCGCGACCGCCGAATTGATTACGGTCGAGGCGATCAAGGGCGCGATCCAGTCGATCGTGCGTGTGACGATCGAAATCGAAGGACAAATCAAACCCGCCTGCTTGATCGACACGATCAGCAGGTATTTTCCGGAGTGAGAGCGATGCCTGAACCCAAAGTCATGGAAGCCGCCGTTCACGCTTATGTGGACGCCTTTGCCAACAGCGACCCTGCAGCGGTTGCCGCATTGTTTGCCCCCGGCGCCACAGTGGAGGACCCGATCGGCAGCCCCCCGCACGTCGGACACGATGCAATTCTGGGGTTCTATTCCGCCTCGATGCAGACCGGCGCGCGGCTGAAGCTCGAGGGCCCGGTGCGTATCGCGGGCGACTATGCCGCTTTCGCATTTTCGGTACTGTTGCATTGGGATGGCACCGACAAACAGGTCGATGTCATCGACACGTTCAAATTCGATGAGGCGGGCAAAGTGATAGAAATGCGCGCTTATTTCGGCCCGACCAATATGCACGGGTTTACCTGAAAGAATTTCATGAGAGGATTTGGTCATGCGTGAAGCCGCAATAGTTTCCACCGCGCGAACAGGGGTCGGCAAAGCCTATCGCGGCGCGTTCAACGATACCGAAGCGCCGGTGCTGAGCGCGCATGTCGTCAACGCCGCGATCGCGCGCGCCGGGATCGATCCGGCGCGGGTCGATGATGTGTACCTGGGCGTGGGCAACCACTGGAACACGCAAAGCTACAACCTGGGCCGCCTGACGGTGCAAGCCTCGGTCCTGCCCGACACGACATGCGGGATCACGATGGATCGCAAGTGCTCGTCAGGTCTGAACGCGATCGCCTTTGCCGCGCGCGGGATCATCGCGAACGAGATCGACGTTGCGGTCGCGGGCGGCATGGAAAGCATTTCATTGACGCTTAACGCGCATGCCCCGGCGTTTCGCAACCGGTCCGAATTCGTCAAGGCGCATGATCCCTATGCCTATATGGCCATGATCGAGACCGCCGAAATCGTCGCCGACCGTTATGGTATCAGTCGCGAAGATCAGGACCATTTCGCCGCGCAATCACAGCAGCGCGCCGCCGCTGCGCAAAGTGCGGGCAAGTTCGACGACGAAATCGTGCCGATTACCGTGCAAAAGGCGCTGTTCGACAAACAGGGCGCGGCGACCGGCAACGAGGCCGTGACGATTGCTGCAGACGAAGGCGTGCGCGCGGGCACAACGTATGAAGCGCTTTCCGCGCTGAAACCGGTGTTCAAAGACGGACTGACCATCGCGCAGGGGCGCCATATCACCGCGGGCAATGCCAGCCAGTTGTCCGATGGCGCCTCTGCCCAGGTGGTGATGGACCTGGCTATGGCGCGCGCCGAAGGCCGCCCGGTGTTGGGGATCTATCGCGGATTTCAGGTCGCGGGCTGCGGTGCCGATGAAATGGGCATCGGGCCGGTTTTTGCGATTCCCAAACTGCTGGACCGCACGGGCGTCCGGATGGAAGATATCGGCCTGTTCGAAATCAACGAGGCGTTCGCGTCGCAGGCGATTTATTGCCAGCGCAAGCTGGGGATCGATCCCGCACTGTTGAATGTCAACGGAGGCGGGATCGCGATCGGGCATCCGTTCGGGATGACCGGGTCGCGTCTGGTCGGCCACGCGCTGATCGAGGGCAAACGACGCGGGGTGAAATACGTGATCGTGTCGATGTGCATCGCTGGCGGCATGGGCGCGGCGGGGTTGTTTGAAATCGCATGATTCCAGACGACTCTCGCGAACAGCCAGGAACCTGGCCGCATACCATCCCGGATGCGGCGCGCCAGGCGGCTGCGACCTGGCCTGACACACCGGCATTGGTGGTGGGCGAACATAGCTGGACCTTTGCCCAGTTGTGGGCGGATGCGCGCGCCTGCGCATCGGCGATGCTGGCCGCCGGGCTGCGCCATGGCGACCGCATCGGCATCTGGGCACCCAATACCCGCGAATGGATTTTGACGGCGCTCGGCGCGCAAAGCGTGGGCGTGGCGATCGTGCCGATGAATACGCGGTTCAAGGCGCGCGAGGCGGGCGACATCCTGCGGCGCAGCCACGCCCGGCTGCTGTTTGCGCCCGCCGATTTCCTGGGCCAGGATTACGCCGCGCTGATCGCAAACGAGGACTTGCCTGACTTGCGCGAGATCATCGCGATCGACCGCGATTTTGAAGCCTTTGTCGCGCGTGGCCGGGGTGCCGACGATCCGGCGGTCGATGCTGCGCTGGCCACGGTCGGCCCCGACGATATCTGCGACGTGATATTTACCTCTGGCACAACCGGGCGGCCGAAAGGCGTGCTGACCGGGCACGCCCAGGTGCCGCAAAGCTTTGGCGACTGGGCGGTGCGAGTCGATTTGCGCGCCGGCGACCGCTATCTGATCGTCAATCCGTTCTTTCACACATTCGGTTACAAGGCGGGCTGGGTGGCGTGCCTGGTGCGCGGGGCGACGATGATCCCGCTGGCCACATTCGATGTCGCTGAAGTCGCGCGGCAAGTCGAACACAACCGGATTTCGTTCATCCCGGGTCCGCCGACAATCTATCAGTCGCTGTTGCAGGCGCTGGCCCACGGCGAACGGCGCGATTTCTCGTCATTGCGCGTGGCCGTCACCGGCGCTGCTCCGGTCCCCCCAGCGCTGATCGAACGCATGGCCAAAGAGCTGGGCATGCAGAACATCGTCAACGGCTATGGCATGACCGAATGCGGCGTGGTTGCGATGACCCGCCAGGGCGATGATCCTGATACCGTTGCGCACACCTGCGGTTATCCGATGCCAGGCATCGAAGTGCGCTGTGTCGATGATGCCGGACACGATGTGCCACCCGACGCGACCGGGGAATTGTGGGTGCGCGGCCACGCGGTCATGCGCGGCTATCTCGACGATCCCGCCGCGACGGCAGAGGCGATCGACGCACAAGGCTGGCTGCACACCGGCGATATCGGTTCATTAAATGCGCGCGGTTATCTGGCAATTACCGACCGCAAAAAGGACCTGTTCATTTCGGGTGGGTTCAATGTCTATCCGGCTGAAGTTGAAGCGTTGCTGGCCGCGCATCCGGCCATCGCTCAAACCGCCGTAATTGGCGTTCCCGACGAACGGATGGGCGAAGTAGGCCGCGCATTTGTCATCTTGCGCGCAGGCATGACCACCACCTCGGCCGATCTCATCGCTTGGTCGCGCGAGTCAATGGCCAATTACAAAGTGCCGCGCAGTTTTGTCATGGTGCCCGATCTGCCGCGCAACGCTGCCGGCAAAGTCCTGAAAGCCGAATTGCGGGATATGTTGGGAGAACAGGCATGACACGGTTTGCTGGTAAAGTGGCGCTGGTTACGGGCGGGGCCTCGGGCATTGGGCGCGCGGCGTCGATCCGCTTTGCCCAGGACGGCGCGCGCGTTTTCGTGGCCGATCTCAACCTGGCCGGAGCCGAAGCGGTTGCAACCGAAATCGGGGAAAGCGCACGTGCAATCCAGGTCGATATCGCCGATGCCGCCAGCAACCGCGCGATGGTCGATGCGGTGATCGCCGGCGCAGGACGGCTCGATATCGCATTCCTCAATGCCGGATACTACGGCATGGCCGACGGGCTCGACACGGTTGACGAGGCGCTGTTCGACCGGTTGATCGCGATCAATCTGAAAGGCACGTTCAACGGCATCAAGGCGGTGGTGCCGGTCATCGCCGCGGGCGGCGCTGTCGTCGTCACCGCCTCTGCCGCTGGCGTGATAGGCCATCCCGCCAATCCGGCCTATAGCGCGGCAAAGCACGGTATCGTTGGGCTGGTCAAATCCTGCGTCGATGCGTTTGCGGCGCGCGGGGCGCGGATCAATGCGATCTGCCCGGGCGGTGTGCTGACCCCGCTGATCGGCGTGGCCGACGTGGCGATCTTGCCCCCGGACGATCTCGACCGCGTACCCAATCGCGGCATGGGCGGCGCGCAGCACGTGGCCGAAGTGGCGTTATGGCTGGCCAGCCCTGCGGCTGGCTTTGTCAACGGCCAGGCCCAAGTGGTCGATGCCGCGCTGCTATCGACATTTGCCCCGATCCTGCTGCCCGTTGGGCCTTGAACTGGGGCGGATGCATTTCAGCAATCTCTTTTGCTTGTTTCACAAATGCGGGATCGGCGGCTGCAACTCATAATGGGCTCAAGAATGCGCTGCATTCACGCGATTAGCGGTTTACACCTCTCCGGCAAGTTATTGATATGTCGCGCTTGGTTTTGAATGCGGTTTACAATAAAAACGAATAGAAACAACAACAAGGCAGGAATCATAATCCGCGTGTCGGGGGTTCGAGTCCCTCCTCCGCTACCAAAAATCAGTCTGCCAGCACATGCCGATGATTGAAAAACCCCTGATTTCCGTTAGTTTATGGACATTCGTTGGTTGTCAGCGAATGCCTTTATCTGCCCGCAGCCGCGGAAGATGGGGACCTATTTTGGGGGCCCTGAGAAGCCCCCGCAGAATCGAGGCCCCCAATGGCGCTGACCGATACCGCGATCCGAAATGCCAAGCCCAAGGAAAAGCCCTACAAGGTCACTGACTCACTGGGCCTTTATCTCCTGGTCAATCCGAGGGGCAGAAAGCTCTCAGCAACGCCGGTTTCTCACTTTTCTGCTTGCAGATGGTCAAGACGCAGCTCGATAGAACAGCTCCTTACCGCCGCCCTGGGTCGTCTTGAGGTTAGCGAAATGTCGGGCAATCAGCGGTGCTACTCGTGAACGAGACATCGCACCAACATGCGTTTCTGAAACACCAGCGCACTTGTTCCTGCGCGTCCGACCGTGGCGCTTGGCAAATTTACCGGAAGTTGATGGTATCCGACTTGCGCGTGAGACGAGATAGCGCGCTCGTACAAACCCAGTACACACCTCTTTTGTGAATTATAATTTTCGGCTTATTATCAGTATTTTAGAAGATTTCGTCAGTTCCTTTCACACGGGTGGGGTCGCAGGTTCAAACCCTGCCGCGCCCACCATATCCCTCTGGAATATAGGGTTTTTATGGTGACCGCCGAGGCGGCGATTTTTCTCGATGCAGCAAAATACGGCAAAAACGCTTCATTTCGCCCCGTCTCCGTACAAACCCCGTACACGGACATGCCTATTTGCCCCCCTTTGAGCTTAGTTTGAGTTTGGTGTTTGCCTCGGCAATCTTGATGCCGCGACGCTGCGCCTCGTGAATTTTGACTGCCGTCTGCTCAGCGTGGGTGTAATGAGGTGCACGCCTGCACCCTTCACCGGATGGCTATGACGTTCCAGGAGATCGAGTACTCGCGGGGCATCCATTTTCCTGCAAATTTTGAGGTCAAACCCGTGCTTTGCGCTGGGATTCGCAGGCCTTCCCCCAAACAAATCCGCACAACGCGCGGCGATTGGCGACGATTGATCGCGACGTGAGCTGGTTTGCCATCGCACGCCCGGCCATCGCAATCGTTACCTGCAAGCAGTGTTGCCCGGACGAACGCTTCAAAACCGATGCGATGCCATGACATGACATGCGCACCGGGCTGCGCAAGGATGGGCGGGGTCAGGCTGTTCACGGCAATGCTGTCGCCGGCAAGCGCGGCGCCCGTCAGGCCGCTGCCCGGCCGTGTTGCGCCCAGCAGATGCGCCCAGTCGTCGAACGTGGTCTGGATGGCATGCGGCGCCGCCTTCGTCGCGCTGCTGCCTGATGCCTTTGGCGGATCGCCGATCAGGACGTTGCCGTAAAAGCCCGATCCCACCGATGTGCTGGTCACCGCCAGACTGATCGACAGGTTGGCCACGCCGGCGCCATAGAGCGAGGCTGCCAGTGAGCCCAGATCGACCGCATCGTTGGTGAAATAGGTCTTGGCCAGCGCGCTGCTGGCAAGGCTTTTGCTCAGCAGCGTTTGCCCATTTGCGATAACCGTCAGCACGACCCCGGTCACCCCCGTCCCGACCAGAGTGCCGCCATAAAAGCCGCGCGGGCCGACGCCGCAGCGGCGAATATCGTGATCGGAGCCTCGCCGCCCGCGAGCACGCGGCCCGATTCCGACGCGCGTGGACTGGGCCATATCCTTCGGGCGTCGCCGCACTATTTCAACATCGAGCACGAGGTCGATCGTCCCGTCGATTTCTGTGCGCGGGCCATGTTGCGCTGAACGCGCCGCGATCCCGCACCAGGGCCAGAGAAGCGTTTGGAAATCGTGGCCGTTACCATTAGGAACCGGTTCATTACGTCATTGACCGGAACCGCACCCACATGAGCCGTGCCAAGCCAGAATCCCCGCGCGTCACGATGGAGGATCTGGCGAAAGAGGCCGGCGTGTCGAAAATGACCGTCTCACGCGCCTTGTCCGGCCATCCGCTGGTCAAGGCGAGCACGCGCGAACGCGTTCAGCAACTGGCCGAAGCGCATGGCTTTCGCCTGAACATCGCGGCGCGCAATCTGCGCCAGCGCAGCACGCGCACGATCGGCGTGGTGATCGAAATGACCCCGTCGCACGACCGGTCGATGAGCGAACCCTATCCGCTGTCATTGCTGGGCGGCATCATGCAGGAACTGACCAGCAACGCCTATAACATGGTGCTCACCACGCTGCCGCTGTTCGTCGCGTCACCGCCGTCGGTCGACGGGCTGATCCTGCTGGGTCAGGGCGTGCACGAGGATGCGGTCGAAATGGTTCAGCGGGCCGGCCTGCCCTATGTCATCTGGGGCTCGGTCGACGGCAACGAAGACCACATCACGATCGGGTCGGACAATGTCGCCGGCGGGCGCATGGCGGCAGAATACCTGCTCGGGCAGGGGCGCCGCGCCTGTGCCTTTGTCGGCGACATCAAACACCTGGAAATTGCCGACCGGCTGCGCGGCTTTTGCGAGCGCGTCGAAGAGGCGGGCGCCGCACTGGTGGGGCAGGCCTCCAGCCGGTTCACCCAGGAAGGCGGTTATGAGGCGGCGCAGACGCTGCTGGCGGGCGAACACGCGTTTGACGGGGTGTTTGCGTCGAGCGACGCGATTGCCATGGGGGTGATCGCCGCGCTGCGCGATGCGGGGCGTGCGGTGCCCGACGATGTCGCGGTCATCGGATTCGACGATGCGCCCGGCGCCGCGCTGTTTACCCCGCCGGTCAGTTCCATTCGTCAGGACTGGGACCGGGGTGGAAAGCTGTTGGCGCAAAAAATTCTTGCGATGACAAAAGGCGCCAAGCCCGTGTCCGAAACGATGCCGGTCGAGATCAAGCCTCGGAATTCCTGAGTATTTTTGGTCCGAAATGACCCGTGCAGCGGGGGCCCATTTCGCACCTGCAAAAATGTTATCGATAACTTGACAGCGATACCATTCGCTCTTTATGCCGCCTTTTCAAGACATCGATGCCCGCCTGCAGGGCACGATCAGGAGAGGAAGCGAAGTGCCCAGCGTATCGCCGTCGACGCATGCCCAGACAATTGATCAGCCTGCCTCGCTGGACCCGCTGGCCGACTCGTTTGCGTCGCTGTTCGCGCTGGCCAACGGCCTGATCGGCATCAAGGGCTCGATCGATGAACTGGCCAATGCGCCCGACCTGATCCTGCCCGCCGCCTACGTCACGCGCCCGATAACCTATCACGAGGCGTTTCCGGGCTATGCCACTGCGACCGAAACGCGCGTGCTGTGCCCCAGTCCGGTGGCCTTGCGTATCGCCATCGACGGTCGCGCCATCGACTTTGCCGCGGCCCGGCTCGACCGGTTCGAACGTCACCTCGATCTTGCCACGGGCGTTCTGCACCGCATCACGCGCTGGCAACTGGCGGACGGTCGCGCGGTCGAAATTTCCGCACAGCGCCTTGTCCCGCTGAACGGCGGCCCGATCGTCGCCACCCGCTTTGCGCTGACCGCGATCGACTTTGCCGGCACGGTCACGCTGGAACCGGTGTTTGGCCTTGGCCACGACACCGCCACGGGCGATGCCGACGATCCGCGCATTTCCGCGCGGCTGGCGCGTCGCTGGCACGCCGATACGCTCGACGCCGATCGCATCCGCTTTACCAGCGGCGAACTGACGCTGGTCTATCGCCAGGCCATTGCCGCGCGCGCCGAGCACCACCACGGCCGCGCTGTTACCGCCCATGTCGATCCGGGCGAGACCATCGGTTTCGACCGGATCGTCGCCGCCACTTCCGCCAGCGCGCCGCAACACGACCCCCTCCCCGGTTTCGACGCGCTGGCGGGGGACCAGGCAGTGACGCTTGGCGCGTTCTGGGCCGGTGCTGCGTGCACAATTGCCGACAATCCCGCGCTCGGCCGGGCGCTGGCGTTCAACCAGTTCCAGGTGCTGCAATCGGCGTCACGCGATGCGCGGTTCGGCACCGCCGCCAAAGGCCTGACCGGCGATGGCTATGAAGGCCACACGTTCTGGGATGCGGAATCGTTCGTGTTGCCGGCGCTGGCGTTCACCGCGCCCGATCGCGCCCGCACGCTGATTGCCTATCGCATCGGCACGCTCGATGCCGCGCGCGCCAATGCGCGGCTGCTCGGCCATGCCAGCGGCGCGCTCTATGCCTGGCGCACGATCGGCGGCCGCGAGTGCTCTTCGCATTATCCGACCGGCGCGGCGCAAGTGCATATCAACGCCGACATCGCCCACGCGCTGAAGCTGTATGTCGAGGCCACCGGCGACACCGCGCTGCTGGCGGAGGCGGCCGAAATGCTGTTTGAAACGGCGCGCATCTGGCCCCGGATCGGGCGGTTCGATCCGGCGCGCGGCGGCGCGTTCTGCATTTATGGCGTGACCGGACCCGACGAATACACCGCGTTGATCGACAACGATTTCTACACCAACGCCGCCGCACGCCAGCACCTTGCCTTTGCCGCGCAGACCGCCGCGCAGCTCAGGGCAACCGACCCGGCCGGCTTTGCCGCGCTGGCCCGGCGGATCGGCCTTGGCGACGACGAACCCACCTTGTGGGCCGATGCTGCGGCGGCAATGTGGTTGCCCACGGCCGGCGCGGACGGCGTCAGCGCCCAGGACGACAGCTTTCTGTCGCGCCCGCCGTTCCCGTTCCCCCTGCGCGTGCCGGGCCGGCCGCTGTTGCTCGACCATCACCCGATGACGCTGTTCCGCCATCAGGTGTGCAAGCAGGGCGATGTCATCCAGGCGCTGGCGATGGGGCTGGTCGACATGCCGCTAAGCCGTCAGGCAGCCAATTACGCCTTTTACGAGCCGATCACCTCGCACGATTCGACGCTGTCGGCGCCCGCATTTGCCGTGATCGCCGCGCGCATCGGCGCCTTTGCCGAGGCGCACCGTTTCCTCGACGAGGCCGCCTTCGTCGATCTGGAAAACCGCCACCACAACACCGACCACGGGCTGCACATGGCCGCACTTGCCGGCAGTTGGAGCGCGCTGGCGTTCGGCTGGGCGGGTTTGGCCGTGCGCGACGGGACGCTGCACTTGCGCCCGCAATCGACCCCCGATCTGCCGCGCTATGGCCTGCGCCTGCACTGGCGCGGCAGCGTGATCGCGCTCGATGTCACGCCCGAAGGCACAACTTATGCGCTGGTCGCGGGCGCTCCGGTCGACCTGTTCGACCACGGCCGTCCCGTCACCGTGGACGGGGCATCGGTGTTTGCCGCGACAACCACGGTCAAGGCGCTGATTTTCGATCTCGACGGCGTGCTGACCGACACCGCCGAAGATCACTTCGAGGCTTGGGCAGACCTTGCGCGCCGCCACGGCCTGACTTTTGACCGCGCCTTCAACGAGCGGCTCAAAGGCGTCGATCGCGCCGGGTCGTTGCGCCTGATTTGCGAAAATTCCGGCGTGCACCTGTCCGACGACGCCTTTGCGGCATGCCTCGCTGAAAAGAACGCCGTCTACCGCGACCGGCTGGCCGCCTATACCCCCGCCAACCTCTTCGCCGGGGTGACCACGCTGTTTGCCGCCGCGCGCGCGGCCGGGCTCAAGATCGCGCTGGCCTCCGCCAGCCGGAACGCGCCCGAAGTGCTCGCCCGGCTGGGCATTGCCGACCAGTTCGATTTCATCGCCGACGCCGGCGCGGTTGCCGCGCCAAAGCCCGCGCCCGACATCTTTCTGGACTGTGCCCGCGCGCTGGGCGTCGCCCCGTCGGCCTGTGTCGGGATCGAGGATGCCCAGGCCGGGGTCGATGCGATCCGGGCGGCCGGGATGATCGCGGTGGGCATCGGCGCACCCGGTGCGCTCGACGGCATCGCATTTTCGGTGCCGCAAATCGGCGATCTGACACTGACC
>Ga0116227_10016017_pt1 | contig 10923 bp, 9 predicted proteins | sample S1TSphgellanicum_FD_89693 | JGI IMG/M metagenome (GOLD analysis project Ga0116227, IMG submission 89693) | Host-associated microbial communities from peat moss isolated from Minnesota, USA - S1T2_Fb - Sphagnum magellanicum MG | ecosystem: Host-associated > Plants > Peat moss > Unclassified...
ACATATATATATATATATATATATATATATATATATATATATATATATATATATATATATATATTCTCGAAGTATCTAGTATCAACTAAATTGTTTTATGTAAAATTTTGCATGTATGTGAATTTTTTAATAATATTGTTTCAATATTCCTTTTAGATGCCTTTTAGTTTTGCCACATTTTAAGGAGAAAAACATGGAAATCACCGTATTTAAACATTAGGTTCATGGAGGTCACCAAGACATAGTTAGACTTTGCAAAATGTCGATTATCCTTTGTGGACCTATAGCTAAATACTTACTACATACCTAGATGAAAAGCATTTGGGTTTTGCATTACTAGTATGGAGAATGAAATGATGAAAAAAATTTGAAGATTAAATTTTATTTAAATCAAAATATTGCATGACATTACATGTAATTTGAATCAAAACTAGTCAATTTGAATCCTAATTGAATTGTGTTTAAATTAAATTGAATCGAATTCAAATGTCTAAATTGAATTGAAATACATTGAATGGAATTAAAATATTCAAATTAAATAGGATTCAAGTACATTAAATTGAATAAAATTCAAGTTCAATTAAATTCAAATGCATTAAATCAAATTCAAATTCCGTTGAAAAGAAATGAAATGCAAATTGATGCATAAAATATTGAAATTTTGCTCATCATTACCATCATTCATGACTATGATATTTTTAAAAAATAGGTTAACTCCAAAAAGACACAAATTATTATTTTTTAAAAAATATTTAAGACCAAAATCTACTTTGAGAATTTTTTTAAAACAAAACCTTATAATCATCCCCCTAAAACAAAATTCTGACATTAATCATCATCACTAGAATTTTAAAAGGGGGGGGGTTGAAATCACTGAAATTTATTTAGAAAATTAACAATTAAAGAGGTGAAGTAGTTGGTTATTTTTTAAGGTTATGAAAATGGTTTTTATTACATTTAATGGATTTTTTTAATTAAAAAAAGTAGAGAATTAATGTTTTCTAGGCATTTAAAAAAAGGGGGTAGAAAAATAGAATTAGGGTTTCCGAAGCGCTTGGTGCAGACTCGACTCGTGTTCGTGGGTCTCGTTTCTCTCTCTCTCTACATACCTCGCGTCCGATCTCCAGCTTTTTCTCACGAAATCTCGAATACGTCGGTTGAGATGGAGGTACTCTCTGCTTGCCTGCATTCTTTCCGCTTCTTTTGAGCCATTTTTGTGGTTCTGGCGCTCGGTATAGGCTATGTATTGGTCGGTATTTGTGCATCCTGGTTATGTCTGCGGTTCGTTGGTCGCATTGTATGTTTTCTTCTTCCGTTCCATTCCGTTCCGTTTTTGTTTTTTCTTTCTCCTTCTCATGTAATTCATTCTCTGCCTTTTCTATTTGTGAAATCGTATTTTAGTTCAATTTTCAGGAATGCTTTTTGGTACCCTGGAATAATATTGAGGTTTGCAGGTTTTGTGGTCTTCATCCGACCCTGCGATCTGCAACCGAATTTCAGTGCGGTTGTTCTGGCAAAAATCTTTACTTTGATCTTCTGAGTCTTTGAAAATTCAGAAAAGAAATTTCACTACTGTGTTTTCTACATTTCCTTCGGTTTAGCGTTTGTCAGGTTTTTGCAAAGCGATGATGGCGTAATTGTTGTGCTCACGTAATTGTTGTTGTTGTACAGGAAGCTCAGATCTACTAGGCCGGCCTGGATCAACACATTTTTCTTTCCATGTAAGTGCTCCATTTCGGAACGCAAATTTTCGGTCGCTGGCATGTGTTGCTCTTAAAGATTTTGGTGTCCAAATCACAACAATTATGTTTGAAATTGGACGTTTCTTTCTTTCTCTCCTTTGGCGGCGATGGATGGTTTCAGCAATATAATTTTTGTTCTGAAGGTTTTGGATCAGCGATCTGAAGGCACCGGGGGAAGAAGACAATCGCATTGTGAATTGTCTGTTTTCTCACTCAAGAATCTGCTGCACAGGGTAAGAAGAATACAGCAGAAAAAGCCATAATAAGACTGGCAACAAAATGCAGAACAAAAGGAAAGAAGCAGAAGTTGAACTGATGCATCATCGGTGAGGAGGAGAAAGGAGGATCATAAATGAGCATGGGAGCCATCATTGTTGTTTTGGTGCTCACTCCTGCTTCTTCTTGTGCTGCTGCTGGCTTCTTCTTCACCAGAGCAGACAAATCTTGTTCTCCTTTTGGCAAATCCATGTTTAGCAGCATTCTTTTTTCTCCACTGAAGGTGTGTAGAGAGATCATCTCCACTTTCCCATGTAGACCCAGACATTCCTTTTTTCTTGTCTGTAGTCCTTGGAAGAAGAAGAGACAACACAGCAATGCAATGATAGACAAAAAGAAGCAGTTTTGACTCTGTTAAACAGATATGCTTCAAGAGCAGCAATGCGATCAAGGAATATGTATTGCATATGTATGAATATGTGAAATCGAAGGAATTTCTGAATGGAGAATTTCTTCTTACAATTTGAAATTTTCAATGGGTGTGGTTGATGTTTTGGCAGATTTAATATTGTGCAGGTACTGTTGTGGAAGAATTTTTGTAGATTGAGAACTGGAAACAGATGATGATGGCAAGCCCTGAAGAGATGGTCCAGTGCTCGGATGCAGACGGGGGAGCACCACCCATGGGAAGAGAAAGCAAGAAGGCAAAGCGAGATCTGGAGGATATGACGAAAGAGAAGTCCCAAGAATGGACAGATTCTTCCATCACAGCATTGCTTGACATTTACGAAGAAAAATGGAACTATCTGAAGCGGGGGAATCTAAGGAGTCGAGACTGGTCAGAATTGGCTTTGCAGGTCAGTGCACGCTGTCATGGCCCCAAAGCAGTCAAGACTGCATCACAATGCAAGAACAAGATTGAGTCTATGAAGAAAAAGTACAGGGCAGAGAAGCAGAGTCGAAATTCAACAGGCACTGCTCCACGGTGGAAGTTCTTTACTTGCTTGGACACCATGTTATGTGGTGCTCCCCCCCCACTCAAAGTGCTCAGTGTGCCTCCTGCTCCTCCTCCTCCTGACCTTGGCTGTCAACCTGCCGTTGTTGATATTGATTCTCGTGAGGGCTTGGCCCAAGTGGAGAGTGGAGACTGTAAGTTTTCCTCAAACTACCTACCTCAGGAAGGGGAAGGCATTGCACATTAGCATGTTCTACAAGAAGTTTACTGTTCTCTGTTTCGCGTCTATGTTCATTTACTCTTTCCTTGTTTTGTTATTTTTGGCTTACCTTCTTTTCATGTTTTACTTTCTTTTCAGTAGTTTTGGTCATCTCCTTCTCTTTTATGTTGTTGAGCCATCTAGCATCATAGTCTTCCTGTTTGTACAGGTCTCATGTGATAGAAACCCATTACACTGGTTGATGTATGATATCAACCTCCACCCACTTCCAGGAACTAATGTGATCAGTGGGGATATTACAGTAGATGGTCACAATCATACGTGTTGCTGTTGAAGGCCACTGAACATGCATACAACTGTTGCTACTGTTCAAACCACTCCTCAGTCTTCTCTCTGTTTTTTGTTATTTGGGTTGGGTATATCCTTGTTCTTTTTCTGTTCTCTGATCTGCTGCTGGAAGTAAAATCTATATATATCCTTATTTGTAGGTCATTTCTCAATTCTATTCATTGACCTAAATTTGAAGTTTGAAGAGGGTCTCAACTTTTTGAAGACAGTTGTGTGATAATGGATGGTGTGACTGGTGGTGATGTCTTGCAGCTGGAGCACAGGAGTGCCCAATGCATGTGTTGGTGGCTCCTTGTCTGACAAACATGGCGCAGTCAAATGCTGTGCACAACGCTTCTTGTTGTCTCATGAGAGCCAGGAAATCCACAGTGCATGGTTTGTAAATTTCTTTCCGCTGTCCCTCTAGCATGTTGGAAGCAAGTATGTCTGCAGCCTTCCCACAACAGACTTGATTGTGAATTATCAAGGTGTACAGTTCGCCAAATTTATATTCTTGAGCAGCTGGTTCTCATGGAGAGGATGTGCTCTTGTGTAGTTTGTCACTCCTTTATCTGTCAGGAACTTATGATAGCGAGTCTCACAATGCTGCTAAACTCATGGCTTTTGTCAGCAGGGCTAAGAATGACCCATGGTCGAAATAAAAAATGTAATCTTTGACAGGTCATCTAGCTTTTTATTGTGTCATTGGTGGAAAGGTGTTGTTGAAACTGATTTTTTAGTTTGAAACCTGTTGCAGCATCGGTTGCAATCGTAGTGTCAAGACAAACAAGTGTGCAGCCATTGGAAGAGACTGTAACCATCTCCACAGACCAAGAATTCCAAGAGTTTCTTGAAAATGAAGACTCCTTCCTGTTCGATGAAACCAACAAAAAGGTTGTTCACTTCATGTCCTTGAGAAACAACCGCCACTACCATCTTGAACAGAAGCCAGGTAAAGCTTCTTCTAGTGTTTCCTCTTAAATTGCTCAGCAGTTTCTGTCTACAGCTGATTTCTTTGCTCAAACTAGCTTGTGTGGGAATGCTGAATCACCCTGCTAAGCACCCAGTTGATTCTGAATGTTTATGAGACTAAAACTACCTGCTTGTGCATGCTGCAACATCTATGCTGTTCAACAGACTTTGTCAAGTTGGTGGAGAGATTTCTTGCCATAGGAACAACTTTAAGTTAGGTTTAAAATCTGGCCACTGATTTATCACAAATGGATAACATATCTTGACTCTCCAGTAATTTGTTCACATCCCTGGAGGTATTGAGATCCTTAGTTGACTGTTGAACACTAAAGCACATTTGGCAAGGGGAAAGCCTATGTGTGTTATCACTTTAGTCATTTTTGGGGAATTCTGGTTCCTTTGTTGTCTTGGTTGACAAGATGTTCAAGTTCTCTTTCCTGAAGAATGTCAGTGCTCCTCACCCTTGTCATGTCACCCTTCCACAAGTTCTTCCAACAAATTCAATATCTACAGTTGTTAAACTTCTACTCCAGAATTTTCAGGGAAGGTGATAACTCTGCGGTCTCCATCAAGGTTACCCCCAACATTCCTGAGAGTCAAGCTACGGAACACAAAAGAGTTTGATTCGTTTCTGCGGTCTATGGGCTTTGTTGGATTGCTACCATTTCCCAGTAACAAGGACATGGACAGCTTGGTGCTTAAGTATTCAGAGTTGGTCGATGGATCTGTATGTGTCGGCTACAAGCCTGGCCGCCTTCCTTTCATGGATGACTTCCAGGTCAGTGGGTTAAACTAGAATAGTCGCCTTGCTTTGCAATAAATCAGGAGATGTGTAATATTGATCTGAAGTACTTGGTATGTGCACAAACAGGATATTGCTAATTAAGCAGCACTTCCTTAGATGTTGACAAAGGGTTTTGTTTGCCATTTTCTGTAACTGGAAGAACAGGACAGTGGCTGAGAAGTTAAAAGATTTGTTGTCAATGGAGGGAGCACTGCTGAATTGAAGATTCAGTAAAGAATGAGATCTGGTAGCATGTGAGCTATTGGACATATGTCATATACATTAGATTGTTGAGAGCTATTGATGAATCACATAAGAGAGTGGGAAGGTCTGGAGTGGATAAATGGCTGTTGCCTTTTCCTTAAAACTGAGTTTGTAACATGAAGAGCTAACAGTGTGTCTTGCTTGATGGATCCTTCACTGTTTCAGACCTCCGAGCAACAAGACTCCAATCATGAGTCAGATCTCTTTCATGCTAACTGAATGTCTTGGGGTCCATGGATGTGCAGGATGATGAAAAAGACAGGATACAACAACAATGAGCGACAATAGTGTAGAAAATTATTCAACACAGAACTATCATAACTGGCCCAACTTCCAAGAGGAGATGCTAATCATTAACCTTTACTGTCTTGTTTTAAACTGCTGAGGAGAGATCAAGCTGCTGGTGCCCTGCATCAGGGCCATAATGAAAAATGACACTGAATAGTCTGAAGATTGCAGATCATCATCTGACTCATTAGCTGATGAGTGATGAGTATGATGACTTGCATCAAGAGATTATGTCCATGAAGCCAAGAAATTGTGAGATTTTTGAGTGCTGCAGATCCTGGGAGTCAACAAAGAGGAAGCTGAGGCATGTCCAGCCAAGGCATGTTCATACCTTCACATAGACAGAATTCAAGACATCTAAGTACTCTGCAACACAGGCTCGCCGCTTAGCTGCTCTCAATTCAATGGCAAATTTTTTTTCAATGGCAGCAAAATGCCAAACTCTTTCATGTAAACAGTAGACAGTAAAATTGACACCTGTTGATTGATTCTAGGCTCCCTGTTTTATATTCCATCGAAGCTAGCATCACTTCCTTGCTTGCAGTTGCCTCTCAACGTCTGCTTTCTTCACATCTCTCTATCAATCAACTTCCTCCAGATATTGGTGCAGATGGTACAGGCACAAGTCAACAAGCAAAACAGTGGAAGCAAAAGCAGTGGTATAATGACTTTGCTAAAGAAAGTTCTTCTCTGCACACGCAGCTCTTGTGAGGATGATTTTGGAATGTAAAATTCAATCTGTTAATGTGGTGTATGGATTTCTTGGACTCCAATGGCTCAAATGAGTTTGAAGAACATTTTTCCTTTCTCCCAGACCTGATTTATCATGGGGGAAAGAATTATGTTTCTCTTCCTCCATGGCCCTGAAAGAATAGCCTCTGACAACTGCAGGGAGCGATGCAGTGAGCGATTCAAACAATGGTGCATTGCCAGCTACCACTGCTGCTTACATAACAGGTATGTATGTGTAGATTCTCTGCCTTCACAAAACATTTTCATCATCAAGTTTTGGGATTCAAGAAGGTGTGGCAGATTGCAATTACAAATTGACAACTTCTTTGCGGACAGGAGGAAGAAGGAAAGAACAAAAACACAATCTATCTATTGATCCTCCTTCACTTGAGAACTGCAAGAACAAAACAGAACAAACTGTTGTTTGCAACAAGTCCTTTAACCAAGTGTCCTTGAATTGCGTTGTCTTGGAGGCAAATTGTTAGGCATAGTTTGGATATTAAATGCAGCTCTCTGTATTTCAGTCAAAACCTTGGGAACCTCAAGATTTCATCATGATCCAAAAACAAAAAGACATTCTGGAAAAATTGAAAATAGATTTGCTGGAAATTTTATTTCTTTGACTCTGGCATCATGATGATGATTCATTAAGTACTAACAGACCCATGGACAAAACTGTTGGGGAGATGTTGGAGATGTTGGGGAGCTTGAATACCTTGCACCAGAGGGAGGAAGAAGAAGAAGAAGAAGAAGAAGAAGAAATCTCCCAAGGAAGGAAGGAAGAAATTCATTCTTCCAGTGTGCAGGAAGCAATGGTTCAGGTTGGAGTTGTTCAGTCTTAATCATCAAAGTCAAGCTCCAGTTCCTCTCCTCGATTCGTGACAAGACTGAAGATGAAGGGAGCGGCACGAATGGCGCAAATCCACAAGCCCAGTATGGTGAGATGCTGTCTCAGAGTCTTATGCGCCTCGGCTTTGTCCGGCCTGCGCGGCATTCCTCCTAGAAACATAGTGACCCTAACTAACTCTTCACCCAATCTCAGATTAGGGTTTCTGCAACTTCGTCTCACACTCACGCGATGAGATCACTCCCACTCTCTCCTCTGAAAGAAATGCGACAGCAAAGACGTTGTTGAGGGTCAGAAAAAACCACCACCACCACCAACCTTCAAATTTCCAAAAGCCCGTTTACACTACTCTCAAAAACCCTTCCTTTCTTCACCCAGATACCACAACGATGAACATTAGCAAAAAGAGATTGTAGCCACTCACCAGTATGCTTCGGTTTTCAGAGGAGTCCGATCCTTCCGAGGAGTAAGATCCTTGTTTGGGACAGAAACTTGTTCAGCAACGCGCAAACTCCGGACGGACGCAACAACACTGTCTTTCACAACAGCAACAAAATATTTCTGGCGAAAGAAAAGCAACGCAGATGCAGGCAGAACGGTCTCCTTCACGAAAGACGATCAGAGTCTGTAGCAATGAAGCGGCGAGCAAAGCACAGGCGAAGAAGACGGAGGCAGGCAGGCAAGCAAGCAGGCCCGTGCGCACCAAACCCTAATTCCAGATCCTCAAAAAATGTTGAGATCTCGAATTCATCACCTTTGGATGAAACAATGGAAGGGGCCAGAGCAAACACCATGAGGGATGGATGGATAGATGGGTGGACAGGAAAACATTTTTTTCATTGGCTAAACCATTGCCCTAGCTAACTAACCTTGGTTAGTGGTTAGATAAGTTGGTGGTTTTTTTTTTTTTGGTTACCTACCTACTAACAACCCAATAGCCCTTACAACCTATGTATTACACCAAACCCTAATTCCACATCCCCAAAAAGGTCAAGATCTCGAAATAATCACCTTCTTTGGATGAAACATTGGAAAAGGCCAGATTAAACGCCAACACTACTACTACAATGAAGGATGGATGGATGGATGGATGGATTGATGGGTAGACATGAAAACACTTTTCCATGGGGTTCTAGTTCCATAGCTACCTAGGCTAACCTCAGGTGGTTACCTAAGTTGTGGGTTTAGCTAGCCCTTCCTAAGAACACCTTACCGATTGGGCAACAACAAAATGTGTCTATATTCCAAGCCATCATATGTCAACACAAACTTGCACAATACAAAGCCCGAGTTGTAAGACATGTAATTGTAAGTTTTGCTTCATTTTGTAATGATTTTGACTTCCTTTACTTCCAATGCAAATTTTTTTATCAAACGCAATGCCTTGTTGTTTGTCCCTTTCTTCTTGTATTTTTTTAAAAAAAAGAGCCACCACATTGGAAAGGATGATCCAAAGAGAATTTTTTTAAAAACTTATTACTAGCTTTGCTTTTAAAACTTGTGAGGGAGGAAACAAAACATTTTGGCCAAAGATCTTTTGCTTCCAACAAAGTTTCATATCGTAATCTGCAAAAGTAGTAGTAGCATTTTCTTTTTTGCACGACACCTTTTTTTTGCTTGCAAAAAGAAGGAAACCTCTTTCTGCAAGCAAGGAGTGTGTGTGTCTCTCATGTGTGTATAGTAGCCCAAAGTTGGTATATATAAACTCATAACACCACCCAAGTTGCTTGCAAAAGTGGTTGCTATTAACAAAAATGGAACAAAGGAATGAAAACGGTTGCAAGTTGAATTGAACTTGAATTGGGTCGTGTTAGATGATACCAAACAATTACACGCACCCATTGAGTAGTGATGCAATCAGCACATAATTAGCCCCTTTTGGGAGCTCTAATCACATTAGCATTGATGCAATCAGCACGTAATTAGCTCCTTTTGGGAGCTCTAATCACATTAGCATGCATACGGTCTTATATTTAACCCTCCTAAGTAAGTACTCCAAAAGCATCCAGTTTCTATGGCCCTTGTTTCCATACACATTTAATTTTCTAGATTCTTCAAAGTACAAGGATCTCATTTCCTTTCTTTTACCCAAACCCAAATAATAATAATAATAATAATAATAATAATAGTAACAATAATTTTTTTTAAAAATTCCTCTGAGAAAGAAAAGAAGGGAAAAGAACAAAGAAGAGTCACAAAACTATTTTCAGGTCTACAAAAAAAAAAAAAAATCTAATTTTTTTTTTTTTTTTCTAAAGCCTCAAAAACACTTCAGCATTCACAACACTCAAATCATTCGTAGTTGACAAGTTAAGATGGCATTTTGTCACAATTGATTGGATCCTTATGTTTTGCAACAACAAGTAAATAAGAAGTGAAGTATATGTAATAACTAGACACATAAGAAGCTCATGCTTCCCACATGTATGTATGTAGTCCAATCATATGTACTTAGCGTATGTAGGTTTTCTCCTAAAAAAAAAAAACAAAGTGCTAACCTCCCCACCCAAAAAAAAAACAAAAAACAAAAAACTTTTCACACTCTTCAAAAAGTTCAAACACAAACAAAACATGTGAGAATCATGTGCTTTCGTATACAAGAGTTGTAAGTGTAAGGTAAGGCTCTAGGAGGACGAGGGCATTAGTAGTACTACTACTAGAGAGTCATGGCTTGCACGAGGTGCAAGCAAATGGCTGAGTTGCAGACCTGACTCTAGTAATGCACTTGATCCAAAAGGCCTTTTACACGGTGTAAAGAAAGAAAGAAGGGGAATGTATAATGGTCAAATAAGACAAGTAAAAAAATTAGTGTCGGCAATAGACCTTGATGACTTATGAACGTGCCTTGAGGACTTTACAAAGAGTAAGAAACGTGTAGTGAGAACCCTCCTTGAAATGTAAGGAACGTGTAGTGAGAACCCTCCTTGAAATGTAAGAAATGTGTAGTGAGAACCCTCCTCAAAATGACACATAACTTTCTTATTGTGAAGGCAATTCACACGCAATAGACATGCCTCTTAACTATTTTACACTCCGGATGTTTGACATGTGCAATTGAATGTTCCAAGGGACGCACTAATGTGACCTAATAAGCCCAATGATAAAATTGCTCAATGTTCAATAACTTCTCCATCGTAAGTGGGAACATTATGAAACCAACTTGGTGCACCCCTTACTTAGTGAGGGCTTTCCACCAATATACCAAGAGCATGGCAAGAGACATTGTGGTTTGGGATATCTTAACATGACCAAAAAAACACAATATTATAAAATTAAAAAACAAATAGATAGATTAGCTATCCATACATTGAAATTTGAATTTTTCTTTCTAATGATTGGCCTCTTTGATTGGCCCACCATTCGATTAGATAAAAAATTTACACTTAGACACTTTCAAAATAGAATAATTGTGACCTTTACATTTGGCTTACATATATAAGATACAAAAGTAAATGTTTGGGCAAGGGATATGGAATAAAGTGTGGTGTTCTTTGTACAATTTGAGGAATACATTGAGAACATTGCAAAAAAAATCATTGGGAACACCAAAATCCAATGAAATCCAACCTCCCCTGC
>Ga0116227_10016019_pt1 | contig 10923 bp, 4 predicted proteins | sample S1TSphgellanicum_FD_89693 | JGI IMG/M metagenome (GOLD analysis project Ga0116227, IMG submission 89693) | Host-associated microbial communities from peat moss isolated from Minnesota, USA - S1T2_Fb - Sphagnum magellanicum MG | ecosystem: Host-associated > Plants > Peat moss > Unclassified...
AACTAATGAATCGGCTCTTCTGCATAGGCGTTGATTTTATAAACCTAACCAACAATATGCCTTGCAATCAATGATGCCCCCATGGACCACTTGTCAAAAGAATGGGGAAAGATAGAAAAAATGCTTGGTGTTCCACTACTGGCAGACATGATGCTCCACTACTGGAAAGACAACTAAAAACCACACAAGTAGGGTAGTGGGTAGGCTTTTAGTAACATCATGAAATTTCTACTGCACAAAAGTGTTGGCTGGTGAAAGTGCAAACATGAACTGACTACTACCCTAAATTTTTCCCTTTTTGATGATGGGTTTCAGAGAACCGGCAGCAAAAGGGCCTACCATACAATGTGGGCTACCATGTAACTAACTGCATTGCATTTGCATTTCAGCCAGTGAGTGAGTGAGAAACAAGTGAGAATGGATAAAGTTGCTGCCCATAATAACCAAGTCCCTTTCTCTTTAGAAACAATTGAAGCAATGGGGTCACCTCTAACAATATATGGTAGGTGCAAAAAACCGCACAAAGTTTTGGGGGCCAGCCAGCCAGCCAGCCAGCTATGGAGGTGTGTTTGGCAGGAGATGAGTATGATTCATAAGGCCAACAAGGGCTTACTTGTTGGTGAGAAATGGACAAGAACAAAGAGACGGTACCCTTCTCTTAGTTTTGTGGATAGATACATACATACTTGATTCCATAAGGTTGTGTGGGCTTGTGGTCCCTACTAGTCCTTACTGTAAGATGTCAAGCAGCATGAATTGAATTCTTGTTGCCAGACAAAATATCTTAAGCTAAAAGAAGTTCTATTCAGAGAGAAGAAGTAAGTCAAAGATTTAAAATGGTCCACTTATTATTTTGCGGGTTCTGAGTAAATTTCAGGGGTGGGGAGCGCTAAACCCTAAACCCTAGAATTTTAGGGCTTGCTTGTGTGGATATACCATACTATCAAAGTCCACGCTCTTGAAAGTAGTTCCAATCCACAAGGGTTCATGCCCTTGCCATTTGGGTAGGCCAAAATAGATCATGAACAGAGTTGTGAATAGAAATTCTGCTGAGTCAGTGAGCAATTGCACCGTGCATTCTGGTCTTCCTATGGGTAATTTTCTGACAAAAAAATAGCACTGACCCACACGCTATTTCACCCAGTGTTTGTCACATCCAACACATGGTGTTAATTATTTCCCCTACCCAACACCTAAACGCATGTCAAATTAAACACAAACTATGCACAGTGAGAGACAATTTACATACTACTGGTCAGTTGGGCCAATAAGAAGCAGTCATTTTCTTTTAGTAAGTCCCATGGAGACTGCGGTACCAGTGATTTTTTTTGGGTGAAAAATCATCAAAAGGTCACACTAAAACAAAAAGGAGAGCATTTTGTTGCAAAATTTCTTTTATTTGAAGAACTCTCCAGCAGATTTAGACACCAAATTGGATTTTCCTATGCGTTGTCGTGCCATGTATGGCTACTAGCTACTGATTTTGAAGTGTCCTCTACACACATGTCACAGGTAATGCCAAATCTGCTTTGCAATCCTTGCCACTCTGGGTGCATCACAAAATGGAAAAAAGCAATAGACTGCTATATGCCTTGTGTTAATATTGATGCTAAATAATCCAAACCCCTTTTCACACTTAAAGATGTTTGTACTGTATCCAAAGTACAGTTATCGGCCAGTTTACTTCAAGCAGTTTACTTCAAGCGGTGAAGAGTGTTGAATACTTGGCAGTGGGCATCACTGCAATTTTCTGGACTCTGTCAACAAGAACTAACTTAAAGTTTTGCCTACCCAATTTTGTTTTAAAACGCCAGATCCTTTTATTTCTTTATGAGTGTGTAGCCAAATATATAGAAGGATGACTAGAGAGTTATAATTCATGTTTAGTTTATAGTCTAATGATGATCGCCAGTTTTTTCTAAATCTATCTCTGGGTGGTTGCCCATATCATTTCAAAACAAAAGTCCTTACAAAACCACCGAACTGTTGTAATGTTCCCATGGCAGCTCGATGACAGCCCGCACTTTAAGAGAAATGAATACACAACAATATCCTTGCTATCTGTAAACCTACAGTCACCATTAAGTGTGGTCTGGAATGCGAGTTTTTTCCCCCCAAATTCAATTTGGTTCATTGGCAAGGATCCTCAGCATTATTGGCAAGGGATCCTCAGTCTTAAAGGGCGATTGTTCTAGGTGCTCTGTAGCATGTTTACAAATGTTTTTGCTACACATCACGAAATAGGAAGTGTCTTGGTTAAGTATGAGACTAGTTTAATTATTTTTATTTTGAAAAATGGTGAATGAACTTCCGAACATTCAGAAACATTTGATGCCATTTTTTAATTTGTGATAAAAAAATTCGCCCAAAAGAAAATGTCTGGAACTCGACAATCTAGCTGACATCACATAACACTAGTGCAGTTTTTATGGTTGGAAATGAATGGCCCAGCAACAACGGTGCTATTGCTAAATTATTTCTACCGTTGTATTTCTGAGATGTGGTAGACTTTCACAACACTGAATTTTGTATAAGTCATGCATCAGTATAAATAACGCATGCGTTGAGAACGATTGTTATAAGCGTTTCTAAAGTTCTGTTTGCGTCTATGACCTCAACTCTGCTATGCGCATTCAACAAATTGAGAAGTGTTCTGCTGTTAAGCCGTGATTTAGAGTGGAGTAAGCGAACTGTCCGTTTCTAGGTGTGTCCTATATTCTTTTCCCCCTTGGTTACTCTCGTGAGGATTCCTTCGTTCCAACTTTGTATTTGTTTGAAGTCTAAAACCGGATTACGCCGTTTGTGTGTGAGAGAGCGTGATCAGTCAGTTACGTAGGTTTGTTTTGTTGTCTGTTTATTATTCCGGTGTAGGTCATTCCTAAGAGGACGATTTCACTCGCTCTTTGCGCTTGGTTGAAAGGCCAGAAACGGAATGCCGGTTTGTAGCCGAGAAGAGTGATCAGTGACTGTAAATCGGGTTCGTTGATGAGGCGACTTCACGTTCTTCTAATCCGTCACGTAATCAGCTTTTTTTTTCCCCTTGCTCGGTGCCGGGAAGACCTCTTCGCTTGAGCTTTGTATTTGTTACAAACCAAAATCGGAGCACGTTGTTTGTGCGTTAGACAACGTGATCAGTGAGCTGCGAAATTTCATTGGGTGGTGTCTTTTTCTTTTCTTTTTTCCTCCCGTGCAGCACCTGATGCGCATATGACGACGCAGTATGGGTGGACTGGAAATTGATTGTCAATGACGTAGTTGTGCATCGCTCTTAGTCCCGCTGAATTTAGCGAAGTCTTCTTCACTTGGTAACTCAAAGTTACCTTTTTTAGTGTCGGCTCACGGTATTGTGTGCCGTGGACGGATTCGAGGAAGAAAACATTTCGCGCCGGGAAGTCCTTGTCAGTGAGGAAGAGGAATGTGTATTTATTCAGTATATTTTTCCTAGCTGATTGTAGAGAGGGCTCCTTTGCTCGAGCTTTCTTTTAACTTGTAGCGCTATTTGTGATCATTGAATTCTGCTGGCTCATTGCTTGTTTTGGGATTCTTCTTTTCCGTGCAGATCATTGCTATGAAGACGTCTTAGCTCACTCTTTGCACTTCGTCGAGTCAAGACGAGAAACGGAGCTCTCTGTTTATGCGCGAGAACAGTGATCAGTGACCATAATTCGGGTTGGTCTGAAAATGGTCTCACGTTCTTTCAATCCCCGGGTGATTAGCTCTTATAATATGGATTTGAAAGCGCTGCTGCTGACCCAAGGCGTCATTGTGGCTACTTGTTTGTCCACTTTTGTGGGTGCTCCTCAGTTAGCACCTGAGCCATCGGCGTCGTCCCCGTCTCCATCATCATCATCGCCATCCTTGTGTTCACGATCGCTCCTGACCACGCTGTGGGCTGCCGCTTTCGCGTTCATCAGCTTGATGGCCGATGCATGGCCTGCTGCTAAAGCTGTTGCCTCGGTCTTTGGCGACGCTTCTTCTTCGCACCGGTGGCTGAACTTCCTTGTATATGCACCGCTCGCTCCATGGCCTGGAGTTTTTCTGGTTTTAGAACAGATGTTCAAAACCATTAGGTTTCGCCAAATCCTTTCTCCCAGGGTTACCAATCCTGAACTTGCATCTGATGCAATGTCTATCTGTATTAAGTTATGGAGGGTTATTAAATACATCCTTTTTATATTGTTTGGGTACCAAGCACGAGGTATCTTGAAGAGTATAAGAATAGTAGCAAATACTTACATTGTGCTAGGAATGAATGATTCAAACACGTTACCATCTACACATATCAATAGAAACTGTAGTCCAGTAAAGGAGGATAATGTGGCCGATGTTTTGACCCTTGGGCAGAAGACGGCTGAAAATTCATGCTTGATGGTGCTAAATGACGCAGGGAAATTAGCTTTATTGGAATGTAGTATCCTTCCTAATTATAAGCAACTTCGGTTTCTAGATGGTAGAAGTAGTATAGCAACAGTTATAATTGCTATCCAAGCAATAGGATATGTTGCATCTAGTGTTTATAGAGCAATTCTTCATTTGCCAGTGACTCCTATAGAAACCATAGGCCTTGCTTTCAGCATGTTGGTCATTGTTTATTCTCTTGTTCACAGTGTGGCAGCGATTTGTCAAAATCCTCTTGTCATATACTTGAATTCTACACAACAACAAGAAGTGTGGGATAAATGCAAGGATACTCGATGGTCAAATGCGGATGATAAAATTTGTAAAAATGCGGCGATTGTGGGAATGGTGGTGGTGGCGATCCTGGTGGAGGTAGTCACGATAATTGTTGGATGGCCTGTGTTGAGAAAAGGCTATACGGGATTTTGTCCTGTGTCTAGAAAAGGGTGTAGAAAAATCTGGTTGAGAAATTTCACAAAGGGTTGGGAAGGAACTGGGCTCATTTTCTTTTTTATTTCTCTTTTCCTCCAGTTAATTCCACTTATCATGTTTGCGGAATATTATATATCACCATGGACAGCACCTGAGCAAGTATCAATGTGGTTTCTTCTGATTCCGTTGTTTACTTTTTGGGGGATAGTTATATCCATTGTGGCCAGCATACTAGATTGGACCCAGTGTGACAGTCGCACCCCTTCTATGATACACATCGTCCCTTTCCTAGGTTAAAAGTAATTTTGCTCATTTTATTTCAAACAATATGACATTTATCCATAAATCATAATGGTAGTCTGGAATATGTTTGAACAGAAATGAATAAATTTTAAATATTGTGGAACATTATTTAAATGACTATATCAGATTGAATGTATTGTAGGTGACAACTCACATTTACCAATGCCTCTTCCCATGCAAAGATTTGGAAATGCAATTACACAAATTTGTGAAATATATTGACATTTCATACAAGACAATGCATAAAGCAGACAATAGCACAAACCAAACAACTGTCAGTATCAAAAGCATAGCATAAACCAAAGAACTTTCAGTAAGGCAAAATGCTTGTGAACAACGTCCAAACGAATAGAGCAAAACTTATTGAAATTATACAACATTTTAATATGAAAATCAGTTAAATGTTGAAAAATGATTTCAATTATAATAATTGTAAGATGATGTTATGGAAAGTGTAGTTTATACTTAACCGGAACTACAAAGGTTTCAACTAATTTTAATGCAATCACAATGGAAATAACCATCAAGTTATCCATTACATGATTTAACAAAAAAAACCTTTTGTCATGAACCCTTCACATTAATATTAGTTAATCTTGATTTTATTGATTTCATGTATGGATAATAATATTTTTCTATTAGCACCTTTCAATTATTTTTTTGAAATATGTAAATTCTCTATTCTGTTGTTAATATAATATAACACATACCAAAATCAATTTTAGATTTAATGTTATGCAATAAAAGTTGAATGGTTATAATTTTTTTAAATAATGAAAATTAAAATGATCATTAAACAACATCATTACATTGATTACTTTGACGTAGGACCATTTAGTGTCATCTTACAATCTAAATTTTTTAATGTTTAATTTATACATGGAAACATTTTTTTTAATATATCAAAACTAATAAAATCATATTTACTTCCAAGAAGCACAATTGAGATATAATAATCTAATTTAATATGTTTTTAAAATTAGCAGCTAAATTATTGGATTCAGGTTATATTCATAAAATTACAAAACAATGTTTATACTTTCATAGCATTTCACCAAGTGTTATTTGTGAACATAGTTTCACCTTGCTTTGAATAAAAAACTTGACAAGCCATACCTTTACCTTAAATATCTTGATATACATCCTCTTAAATTTTGATACATCAATTACAACAAAATTTTCAAAGTTTGATTCTTAAAAAATCAAGAAAAAATAACCACCAACCTTTTAGAAGCATGGGTATTGACCATTCTATAAAACATCGCAAAATTTCAAGAGTGTCTTTAGAAGGCCTCATGTTAGTCAATCAATAACCCTCCTAGAAAACAAAAAGGGTATTAACAATGCCTATTAACAGGAATATCCACTCTTCAAGAGTAGTTGTAAATCCCCCCACCCACTTCTCATGGCTCATGGTCTATGTATGTTTATGTATAGAGGATCAACATGGCAATAAGGTACTTACTTAGTGGGAAGCATGGGAAACCAACAATAATTCCTATTCTTCATGGTCTACATATGGTTATGTATAGAGGAATGGTAGGGCAATAAGGTATTTGCTTGGTGGAAAGCATGGGAAACAAGCAATAACATGAATTCCCTATGCCATTTTAACAAATGAATGTTCTACCTTTCCCCTACATAAACAAAGGACACAAGGAATGTGCCAAAACCTTGTCTATTAATAGGAGGAACATTGTATGTAAAGAATCCAACCCTTTAAAACCTTATCTTCTTACAAAATGAAAACAAGTGAGGTAATCAATATTTTATGTGTATTTTTGTACTGCAATGGATGAAACCATAAAGATTCTCTCATACATGTGTCAAGAATAATTAACTAACATTGGATGGATGTCACCTTGGGTACATCAAACAATTGGGGGAAAAAAAAATCATTCATTTTGTTTGCAATGTTAAATCAAAAGGTTTAAGTTCATGTGTTCTTGTGAATTTCACCCAATTTTGACACCCTTTTTCGAGAACTAGCATAAGAATTAAACCATGGAGGGTGAAAGTATGTTAAAGTACACAATTAAATGTCCTTGAATTAAAATGAAATAAAAAATGAGATCGTTTTGGCCAAAAACAGAAAAAAATTCATTTGAACCATGGTGCTTTCTATTGGGTTTATATTAAGTTGAATACAAAATTTGAGAAATTTTGGAATAATAAAAGTAATGAACAAATACTTTTGAATTTGACTCGTCAATATGGTGTTCAAAATTACTTTTTCATTAGAAATTTTAATGAAATAGATTTGTGTGAGGCTATAACATAAAAATCATTCTATATTCAAAAGAAGGAAAATAAATAAATTTTACTTTCTCTTTGGTAGAATATATTTGACACATATTTGAAACAAATGTTAGAGTACAAAAAATAGGTTTCAAAAGCTACTTACATTTTAAAAAGTCTATTTGAAACCTATTTTTAGAATGTAATTTTTTTTACTTAATTCATAATAGTGAAAAAATATTTTTTGAATCATTTAAGTAAAAATATTAAATGTATAATAATTTTTAAATGGGTTTTGAGCCTACTCTTTGTTAGTTTGACAAGTAGACTACCATGGTAATTGAAAAGTATACTTTACCATGTTTTCATCTTGGAATTAGTCAGTTGCCAAATCATGAATTGTGAAAAAATATTTTTAACACAAAATCAAGTTCTTTAAGTAAGCAAGATGACTGTTAAGAAAATTGTTAAGTAGGTTAATGTTTGTAATTAAGTATTGATTTTAGTTGGTGGTTGATTTCCATACCTATTCAAAAGAGCCTATGTAAATTTAATGTAAAACTTTGTATATATAAACAACCTTTAACATTGGGGAGTGTGTAGCATGTAGATGGAGTTGAATTTGGTTTTTTAATCAAACCTAGAGTTTTTTTACTTTGGAAAATTGCATTCAAACCAAATTGAAAAGGCTCAAAAATTACAAAAAATTAGGATCAACTCACACCCAAATAACTTCCAATAAAATAAAATGTCATAATTAAATTGGAAGTTTGTTGAAAAAACAAAATTTGCACAACATTGGTTGAAATGTATTCATCATAAAAGCTAGGAAGTCACATTTGTGGTCCTAGTTGTAAATGTCATTTTGCACGTAGTTTTGGTGTTTTCTATCACTATAGTTGTGATGGACAAAAAATTTAATGACAACAATAATGATGGACAATGGTTTTTGCAACTATAATAAGAGTGATTGTCTTCAATGATACAATAGATTCAATTTTGGTTGTTAACTCAACGAGTAGAAAATTGATTTAACTATACTTGAAGACTTTTACAAAATATTTTTAAAAGCCGATTTGCATGTTCAATTTTCCTAATTATGTTGCATCATTCCAACTTTCATCTTCTCTCATGACTTGGTTTGCATGTATTACTAAAGGCTAGTGTTACTTTGCAATGAATTGCGAGTTTGTTCATTGTTGACAACCTAGTCTTCTTATGTATTATGTTGTGAGCCAACCGCATGCCATTGTGCTTGGTAAGGTGCTTGCGAAGAATTGGGGCTCACCCTACTAGCTCCCCAAATTCACAATTAGGTGAAAAGGTGAGCAAAATGAATTATACTTGACATAATATACTACATGATGGTATTCATTTGGATTTCATAATGTTCAAATGAATTTGCCTATTGCCCATCTGTATTTTGCAAGATGGTTTTCTAAATAGATAATAGGTTTTCACACATGCCCATTGCCCAAGTAAAGCATGAACCCCTCCCCTTTACCCCCCCCCCCCATTCTTTATGAATAATGGGTCATTTTACGTGTACCCACAATTCTAGAACTCCATAATTTTTTCCTCAAAGAATGGCCATGTTTTTGTTATCAATCATCAAATTTTCAACTACCCACGAAATTGGTATGATATTGCCCACCATATTTTTACACACATAAATTATATATTTAGATAAAGTATACTGATTTCCTAAAGTATTATGGAACTAAAAGCTTTAAAATTATTATAATCATTTTGATGTTTAAATGTTGAGTGTTTCAAATGTGAAATAATTATTAACTTTGATTAATTAACCATACAAATGTAAAGTCAAGTAAATCATGGTGATGTTCCAAAACTTCACCCCCATTAGAATAGATGGCTCCACATAATTAATACATTTGTTCCCCTAATGGTTTGGGTGGACAAGTACTCCTAAATTTCTTATAAAAACATTTGAAGCATAATACATTGATATAAATTCTCTTCAAATTTGATACATCAATAGCAACAAATCAAGAGTTTAATTCTTGAAAACTATAATTGGGTTCGTTCAAATTTTAAGTATATACAACTTGCCTTTTTGAAAATTATTGATCACCAAAGCTTAGAAGCACATGTATGGTATTCACTCAAATTTGACTATTTTCCGTTTAGGCATATACTTATTTTTACCAATGCAAGTATACATCATTATAAGTACAACCATCCCAAGTGGAAATTCCATTCACCTTATGATTGTAAAATAATGAACCTTCAACACTTATTGAATAAAGGCATCACATAAAGAAGGTGCATACCATTATATTTACATTAGTCTTATGGAGATTTGCAAATAAATTCAATTCAAACAATCACAACGCAACTAATATGGGTTGTAACTTGTGACTTTTCCCCCAATGGAATTATCACCAAAGCTTAGAAACACATGTATGGTATTCACTCAAATTTCATTGTTTTGTCGTTTTGGCATATATTAATTTTACCTATGCAAGTATATGTCATTATAAGTACAACCATCCCAAGTGGAAATAACATACAATTTATGATTGTAAAATAATGAACATTCAACGCATATTGAATCAAGGCATTAATTGAAGAAGGTATATGCCATTATATTTACATTAGTCTTATGGAGATTTGCAAATAAATTCAATTCAAACAACCTCATTTACTTTTCACTTAATATTTTATGTTTTTTTTAAATGTAAAAATACAATCAAACCCAAATTGCTCATGCATGAAATAATAAAGAGTGCACAACAATGAACTAAATATTTAAGGGAAATAGAATATCAAATCATTCACCTCCCCTTGTTCTCTTAGTTGTAAGTGCAAAGCACTTAATCCTTTAAACTAGCTTTAAATTAGTAGATATATTATGTACGTGTGCTTAATCACTATTGTGTACCATAAGGTCCAAGCTACTTTTAAAGTTAAGGTGTTATAGACTCAAGTGAATGCCAACCCTAGTAGGAAACCCTTTCCATCATAACCATTCATTTTAACCGTGTGGCAATTTAGATGATAATGATAAAGTACCAAACCTCACAAAAAAAGCCTCTTGAACAAGGACACAACCACTTTTCATTTTAAAGGTGTCACCCAATTCTTTGCATCATAGGATAGAGTTTAAGAGGAGACACACCCTAAGACTCTAAAAACATTTTGTAAAGTACTTGGGAAAATGCCATAATATATTGGGAAGGCATCTTTTTTAATGTGGTACCTTTTACATACAAGACCAAGGAAACACATGTATATTGTCAATTTGGATATTTGGATACCATATTTGGATATTCCTATTATGCAATTATCAAATGCAAACATTATAGAAATCAATGCCAAGGGGCATTATCAATATTAGATTGGTATTGAAAATCTAATTAGTTTTGGTGTTATTTGTGTAATTGATTACAAAATCATGGAATGATGATAACAAGCATATGGATGCTTTGAAACTATGGGTATGTGTAAAATGACAAATTACACACACCTAGGTTTTTTCTCACAAAATGGCCATGTTTTGGTATTGGCCACCAAATTTTCAACCACATA
>Ga0116227_10016020_pt1 | contig 10922 bp, 5 predicted proteins | sample S1TSphgellanicum_FD_89693 | JGI IMG/M metagenome (GOLD analysis project Ga0116227, IMG submission 89693) | Host-associated microbial communities from peat moss isolated from Minnesota, USA - S1T2_Fb - Sphagnum magellanicum MG | ecosystem: Host-associated > Plants > Peat moss > Unclassified...
GATAGAGCTAAGGTGGAGGATGTGGTGGGGGGGTGGGGGTGGGGGGGGGGGGGGGGGGTTTGAGTGGGAGGGGGGGGGAATCCCTCAAATTTGCCATATTTCAAGGAAAACAGGTTGAATTCACCATATTTAGACCCTAGGTTCTTGCAAGTCATTAGTACATAATGGGGTTTCAAAAAAAATAAAAATTCTCTTTGACTAATAACCAAATTTGGTTAAGTCCTTTTGTGGAGGAATGCACCTACCTTATGAAATTGGAAATAAAATCTTTGTCTTAACTAATGATTTGATAATTGAAAAGCATTCATGATTTTTTTTGTCTAAAATGTGTTTGCATTTGGGATTTGACAAACTTTTAAAACTTGAAATGTTGGTATCTTCAAATGTTGGGTGGTTATTAGATATGTGTTTTGTATTTGGGGTTTAAAAATCTTTTAGAACTTGAGTTATTGGTGTTTTCTAGTGTGGAGTGGTTATTAGATTTTCTTTTAAAACCTTAGTTCCAAGTATTTCAAAATTCACTTAAGGAAGGTCCTTACTAGGCTAGTTATTTCTAAATTAAAAATTGGGTGAATGTATGTAAAGGTTTTTTAGCCTAAATGTTTTTGGCAATAAAGAAAAAATTGGCAGTTATAAACAATTTTTTTGAATTAGGATGCAATAACATAAAGGTTTTGCCTTTGCAAATAAGTTCATCCAAATAATTGAAATTCTTACACAAAATACTAATCCATGTTCAATGTACAATGCAACATTCAAAATCATGAATCAATTATAATGATTTGAATAGTAATTCATGCTCACGTACTAACCCAAGTGTTCACATATGTGATTAAACAAATTCACCTCTATCTATTAATCCCTATAAAAAAACTTCATATGAAATTGTAACTCAATGTGCATTGCTAAATTGAAATTATAGTGTTAAATAATAAAAAAACCCATGCCATTTCATATTATTGTTCCAAATTTCAAACTTTTGCATTTTTGTAACTTGACAACATTTCTACAAAACCCAATAACTACTCCCTTTCAACTACAAATATCCAAAGCCACTAGAAAACTAACAACAATTAACATAATCAAGGAAAAAAATTGTGTTAAATAATGAATATTGCATGTTCATTGGATAAGTTCCCTCCCTTGTATTAGTTTAATTATTCCTTTTTCTCATCTTTTAATTGACACCACCCTTCATTCTTTCCAGACCCCAAAAACTTTACATGTCAATTATCAACAACTAGTGGTAACCCTGTGCATAATGCACAGGTGTGTTAATTCCCAAAGCGTTCCGAAGAGGGAGGGAAGGTCGGTCAGGCAGCGCTTTTGGCACCTGGATTTTGGAGTCCGTTGTGTAGCAGTAATCCGTCAATTAAAATGTCAGTCGATGTTCCAGATCCCGACACGTGGTTAGTTAGTCGCCCTGGGTACCCGTATCTTTCCCTCACCTAATAATGACTTTACAGGAAAAGCCGCAGTTTGGGACCTGAAAATTTACCAAAAGGAAAAAAGGTTGCAGTTTTAATTGGGACCTGGAAATTTACCAAAAGGTTGAGCCATCACAGTTTTAATTGGGACCTGGAAATTTACCAAAAGGTTGAACCATAGTCAGTTTTAATTGGGACCTAGGAAATTTACCAAAAGGATAAGCCGCAGTAAGTTTTAATTGGCACCTGGAAATGTACCAAAAGGAAAAGCCGCAGTCAGCTTTAATTTCACATCAGTTACTGGAGTCACTATCACAGACAAACAGACGGACGGACGTAGTGAATTAATATATAAGATATGCCCCTCCTCTTTCTACCAAATCAAACATTATATGGTCCAATTATGCATTTGGATTCATTTTGACTTTAACCCAATCCTAATAGATCATGCTCAAGACTCAAGATTAATAAAGTTGGTCAAATAAATTGCTCTAAGACTACTAAATTCCAAAAAATAATCAAACCCACGCTATCAAAATCCATTTACATATATTGAAAATTGGATGGCAAAATCAAGATTTTCTCTTTGGAAAACATTATCACAAATATGGGAAACCAAAAATCTCATACCATTAAACCCAATTCAATCCCGCCACAAACCACTGTCACTATAATGGTCTACCCATTACAAACCAAATTCAAAGCACAAGATTAAATGACATCCCAACCAAATGTTTTTTAATGGTTGACCCACAAAGTCATATGATGTTTTTGACTTCTCCAAAACTAATTTCTCATAAGAACCTTGGCTATGCTTTGAGGTTATCATCACATCCATGAATAGTCAATTATTTATTAAGTTCATTGTACATTTGTAAAAACATTCTAGTTGAAAAAATCAATTTACTACTACAAATTAACAAATAATAATCATAGAACACAAACTATATACTATGCCAACAAACACTAAAATGAGAACTCACCTTATCACCAACTCTCTTTATATGCAAAATTGTGTAACCCTTTCCTCCTTTACCACCCTTGCTCACTAAATTCAAATGGCTAGTAAACAAAAACTAGTTCAATTTGCAACCTAATAAACATGTTCACTTGTTTAGTTTCAACTTGTAACATTACAATCAAACAATGTGCAAATAAATGCAATTGTGTTCAAGTAAGGATTGCCATGTACCATAATATCCATGCAAACTTGTAAAACAACTCAAACAAAAAAATTAATTCATGTAAAACATAAATGTACTTGTAGGATACAAGTTGATTGAAACATAGTAACTAGAGTAGGGTTTCTATCAATCATGTACATCAAACAATTCTTCATGTTAAAAAACGTCCTTAATTCTTTTCCAATTTGTCTACTACATTCGTTTCAAGTTCAATCACCTTCACCATTTTTTCATAGTTTTGCAACCAAATATGGGATAACTAGGCCAATTTTTGTGAACAAAAATCAATCATTCAAGATTGTCAATTTATAATCTATATCAATGCAAATTTGTCAAGATTCCAACAAAGGAAAAAATGCACTTTGTTTCAATCTATGATCTATTAATTCTCAAAATTTATCTTGCAAGCAATCCCTCTACAAGGAATATAACTTTGTGTTTCCTCCACTAATCCAAAGGGCACTTGATGTCTTTCACATCAAAGGAAAACCTTCTTAATTACATTAACTCCTAAGTGAGACAATCCTTTGTTGGTTAATCATTGAAATTTATCTCGAAAATGTTTAACCTTGTCCCCACATCCATATCCATGTGACCACATTGTGAATCAATAGGAGCAATAGAAGTTAGTGGATGCAAATGTTCATAGAATTTGATCACCAATGGGATTAGTGATCTTTGATCATAATCAATGTCTTTTTGAAGGTGTAGATTTTAATAACATGGATCAAACATAAGGCACAATATGTTATGAACCTTTTTTGGTTCAAACTTTGTGGGAAAGACAAATAAAAGTCCAAGACAAATGTGACCTATCTTTTAATATTTACACTCAACTTTGCAAACTCAACATCATACCCACTATTCATGTCATGGTTATTAGAATCATAGACAAACCCTTGGATCAAACATCAATAGATCCAACCATTAAATTTAAGTTTTAAACTTTTGCATGACGTAGTTGACCACAACTTCAAGATTATCTTGTTAATTTTTTTTAAAAAATCCAAACATGGGGAAAGAATATACAAAATAGTAAATTATTAAATGGTGGGAACAAAAGAAATTAGATGAAGTTGACAAACCTTACATATGTGACATTGTTTTAGGTTGATGGGAAATATGTCACAATGGTTTTAGGACATCATGTATGTTTTAAAACCTTAAGCAAGTTGGTTCCTTGGATTCAATGTTATAGAATTTAATGTTCATCATACTTTATAATTACAAGTGTAGTATGTTTCTCATGCCATGAAAATAAAACCAAGAATTAAATGATTTACATAATGAGAAAGTGGGTTTATAGACCTATGATATCATGCACTTACCAACACAAAAGAATGAACATGTATTTATGCCATGGTCATCATGTAATTTTCTATTATGAAAACTTGTGGTTGTTTATGCCTTGTCACACCTTGAATGGATTTGGCTCCAATTTTCAAACCTTAAGGTATAAAAAGTTACAAGAGATAATTCATAAAATTTAAGAACAGACAAACAAATAAGATTTTTTTTCTAGATTCATAATAACATTATGATTCTTTAGTATTCTTTTTTTTAAAAATTCAAAGTTAACATACTTGTTAGGTCCAACACCACATTTTTTCCATTTCATGCTTTTGAAAAAAATGGAGCTTGAAAAAGATCGGGCTAATTTCTAAAATCATCATATGTGTAAATTGTTTTTACAATTTCTTCCTCTTGTGGATAGAAATGGAGGATTAAATTTGGGTGGGAATAAACATTTAAAGTTGAATGATCAAGCACGTATGAATGTGTGTATAGGGGAAGTTAGTTCTTTAGGACTTTTCACATTTTGAGGTGCTTAGGTTCAAAGCTGTCAAAGACAAAACAAATAAAAACTTGGAAGAAACTATATGATTAGATACACAATTTGACCATGAATAAAAACTAAATGATTTTATTGCTTGATCAAGACATGATGCAAATTAAGTATGTGATGGACGAGAAATATAAAGGTCACAATTTGCGTTTGTCAGCTTAAGGGTTGATGCCATTGGGACCTCTACTTATACTATCCAATGGAACATTTAAAAAGTTCATCAACCTTTTAAAAAGTTCCACCCATTAAACCTTATATAAACTTCCACCAATAATGTCTTCTAAAAGCTTCCACAATCTATTAACCACATCTTTTGAAAGCTTATGCCAATTTCATTTTAAAAATAAATAAACAAATCATTATGCATGTTCTTTGGATCTTTTCTAAAAGCTCTAAAACATATTCCTTAAGGATTTTCTTAAAAACTAAACTAGAAACTTCTTTATGCTTAATGTTTGTGACAAAGGTTGGAAAGCTCAAAATGTTTAATCAATATTGGGTTTGGTTTTCAAGTTTGTTTTTTTCCCTATGTAGAAAGAAATCCCAAAGTGCCAATTTAACATAGCAAAATTTGCCAAACGCCACCAACAAATTATTAATTACAAGAAGAAAGTAATCCATTGTAACAAAAACTACCAAAATTTTCATTCATCACAAAAAAAATTTGATGTTTTTCTTAATAATAAGCTGTGAAATTTTAGTAAAGTAAACAAAAAAATTGATGAACTGAAATTCAATTTAAAAATTAAATCTAATTCTTGACATACAAATAAGGAAATATATTCAATAGAGAAATTCACAAAGTCAATACTTGTTTCACCCTGCATTTGGGCTTTCATTTACCCTTTCACACCCAATAGTGAGTTATTTTAAAAATACCCTTAATAAAAGACCAAACCCTTAAACTAAACATGGAATAACACTAAATGAATAATATTTGTTGAATTAGTGTAGGAGCAATTGTTGCATGTGGGAAAAATGAAATTGAAAATGAAATTTATTACACCATTGGAGCAATGGGCAAAATAGTTCCACCTCCCATTTTACAAAAATGTATTTTTTGGGCAACTTTTTGGCACCTCATTCTTTAATTTAACCAAATTAGGGGTTTTGGTCTTTTATTTGATTAATGTTCCAAATATTTTTAATATATATTTCAATTTCATCATGAAGTCATTGTGCATTCCATTGAGTTTGTGATAAGTTGAATACAAAATTTGAAGAAATATAAAATATAAGAATAAGGAATAAATTTTGAGAAATTTAATATTTGATATGATTTTTAAAATTACCTTTTCATTGTAAAACTTAATGAAATAGATGTGTACTAAGTCATAATATAAAGATCATTGAATATTCAAGTGCATCATATAAAATAAATTGTACATTCTTTTTGTGAGAACATATTTAATGTGTATTGAAAACAAATGTTAAATTGCAAAAAATAAATTTTAAATGTTACTTGCATTTAGAAAAAACTACTTGAAGCCTATTTCTACCATATGAAAATTGAAAATTAATGCGTAATAAAATTTATTATTATTATTATTTTGATTATTCAAGTAAAACATTTGAATGTATAATTGTTTTATGATGGTTTTGTGACTATTTTTTGTTGATTTGACAAATAGACTATGAAATAATATATTTGTATAGTTTATCTTATTCACACCCTAGCTAAGAGGAGGCCACAATTGTGGGCAACTTTAAATTCATTTGCATAGTGCAAGGAAGCAAGGAAAGTATTCAACTCATTTTCAATAATTAATATCCCATCCACATTGAAAGCAAGAGCAATAACACACTTCATTCAATAGTTGTCAAACCAAAAAACCCTTCTACCTCAAGCTTGATCTATCTATTCCTAGGAATTATAGTTTGTTTAAGTCACTAATAGATAATTTTGATAATCACAAAAAAATATTGTCATAATATAAAGGCAACTTCAACACATGTTTGCAAAATAATTGATGAATTTTGAAAATCCCCTTTTGAAAACTAAAATGTTCTTGAATATTTGAAAAGATTTTTCATTTTCCTTCACAAAAAAAAATTCTTTGAAAAAATTTGTTATTTAAAAATTTCAACAATTTAAAAATAATATATTTTGTGCCAAAGTCACCATTCGGTGTTACAATAATCACAATGCCATAGGGTTTGCAACCTACTTTTTGTCTATTTGCTTTGAAGGCAAAAGATTAGGCCACAATTTCTAAGCTATCATTTAGAAACTTTGTAACTATTGTATTGACTTTTGTTTTGATGACAAGGAAGTAGGCATGTTCTTTTGGACAACATCAAAAGTTGTTGATGCCAATCCTCTTCAAGCCACTTTGGTTTGACACAATTTTCCACCTCATCACAAAATGATCATATTTATCTTGGTACATCGTCACCATGATGCTTCCATATAATCAAACTTGTGGAGATGATTAACTTTAAAAGATCTAGCATCATTTCTATCACCTTCAAAAGTGGATACACATAAAACTATCTCATCAAGAAATTGGAATCATGTTGAATGTGACACTTGTAATTGTGCTACTACACAACTTCTTTCTCCCTCCCCTTGATGGGAGAAGGAAAAGACACACAAAAAGAAGGTGATGGGTCAAAATAAGTCAAGAAAATCAACAAAAGAAAAACAAGCGTGGTCCATGTAACTAATCATCCAAGCTTTCAAACTTTGCTATCCCCACACCAAAGAAGAAAATGACTTGTAGTGTGTGGTCAAGCTTTATTTGCAATGACAAAACAACATTTCATAGAAGTTCAAGCAACTTAAAACAAAGCCAAAACATTGATATTACGTAGCACCCTTTGATGACAAGAGCCAAATATTGGTTTCTACTTGTATATTGAAAACTTATGCATTGCGCATGTCAAGTACCAACAAAAATATTATTGGACCACCACATGAAACAATAAAAATAACATGCTAGTTATTACAACAAGGTTATATAAATCCCGTGTAAATTTTTTTGGGCAAATTTTTGCAAATTGATCAATTGTTTTCAAAAAAAAGAAAAACTTGTGATTTGTTGGGTCATTTTTGTCATTTTTTGAAATAAAAATAAATAGATTAACCACATTTAGACCTATGCATTTCTTGGGTCACCTCTTGTAGCAACATTTTTGTAAAAATGCTTTAGCTCACCTATTGCATTTCAACTTCCTACCAAGTTACTTAAGTTATTTTAACCTAGTATTAGTTACTCAAGATATTTGTGTTACATGCACATATTTTTAGGACTATGAAATATGTTAATTAAATTTTATTTAAATATCTCTAGTTAAGTGTAGGGTGAAATATCTGAATGCATGAAATGATGGCTTTGTCATGTGCCTTCTAGGGTAAGTAACATCATGCATGGGGAGTGTTTCCCCTTCGATTTAGATTATGCACGAGCTCGGTGGTGGATTGCATGTTTGTATTAGCAACAGATGTGTGATCCTCCTAAAGTTGGGTGGAAAGCTTCTAGCAAAAAAACAATGTTTTTTATCATCTCTATTTTCTCTCATCAATCCATTGTGAATTTCCAACACCACTTAGGACACTCAACTTTTGAATGCTAATTAATGATGAGGATCCATTGCTAGTGAACCTACTTGAGGAATTTGCACCAAAAAAAAAAGAAGAAAGAAAAAAACCCTGTAGTAGTAACCTACAAGTCTGGTTGGTTTCTTATACCTACTACCAACACAAGCAAGTATCAATCTATATACCAAGGTTTCGTACCTACCCAATTACACTTGTATATACCCTAAGCCAGGCTAAGCATTGGGGGGGAGGTTTTAGGGTTTAGGGTTTAGGGTTTTAGGGTTTAAAAAGGAAGTGTATTTAGCTGAATATGGTAAGCCTATGTGGATAAATGCAAAATTGGACACAAGCTGTGTCAGAGTGTACATTTTATGGTGATAGGTTTGTGACGTGTCCATAGCCAATGCCCATGTGTACATAGATAGCGTCAAAGGATACATAAATCCAACAAAACTTTTGCAGTTTTAGAGTTCCTTTGTGATGATGTTCCTTTGGATTAAATGACGTTTGAATTGCCTACTTGCTAGTTGTTTCCCCTTTGCTAGTCAGCAATGTCCTTTGAGCTTTTTTTTACACTTGGCAGTTGTTTTTTTGCAACTCAAGGTTTATCCTCCTCTAATATATATTTCACACACATTCTCAACCAGAGTAACTATTGAAATGATATTTGTATGCCTCATGCTCATTTCAAGGATTTATTTTTATTTTTATTTTTTTCATTTTTCCTTTGTTCCCAACATTTTCCCTTCAAGTTCCCACTGGGTTCCCATCAAGTTCTCAATATGTTCTCCAAGTTCCCAATGTATTCCCCAAGGGAGTTCCCAATAGCACCTTGCTTTGATCCCATATGTTTTGCCCAAAGTCCTCCCCTTCTCACCTATATAGTGGGGCCAAAGGGGTGGTACTCTCCATCTTTCTATAGTATCTTCTATTTTGAGGAGCCTCCATAGTTTTAACTTCTTTTTTTCTTTTTCTTTTTTTTTTGATAGGCCAATCAAATTGGCTCTTTTTCACTTTTCCCTGGTTCCCACTGTGTTTCCGCTGTTCCCTTTAAGTTCCCAGTGGGTTCTCATCTGTTTCTTAACATGTTCATTGAGTTCCCAATGTGTTCCCCAACATCTTCTCTATAGCACCTCCCTTTTTTTCTTGATTAAGTAGGGTTATTAAAGAGAGAGTATTGACAGCTTGGAGCGGAATTTTTGTATAGGGGGGGAGGCATTTTCTTTGGGGGAGTTCCGTCATGTGAGATGAGTCGGACAAGGGCGGAACTCAATCATGACTTTACTTGGAAGGAAAATGCCTCCTGTGCACAAAGACATTAAAAAAAAATTTAACTCATACTTCCGTATCCATACCACCTTATGAAAAACCGTCCACTGTCCGGGGATCTTAATCAGGTTCTTACAGGATCCATGAAATTACACTATAATTTCCGTAGTGCCGAATCGTAACTAATTATATTATTTTCAGAAATGTTAAGAAATTCACAAAAAAATTCAGAATTTTTTTTTGTGAAGGAAATTAAAAGAATTTGATGAAATGTTTTTGAGAGAATATATATATATATATCAATTGTTGAAATGGAGTCCTCAAAATTATTTATTTATTGGCATTGCCTTAGTAGGCAAAGCTGTTGTGTTTAGATTCATTATAGAGAGTATAGTAGCTTAAGGGATTTTTATAGGCCCCTAGGTAATAAATAATAGGTCTATTTTTTTTATATGAGGATTTTTTTATATGACATTTTGGCTTGTGTTGAAACTTGAGAGTAGTTATTATAGAGGTATAATAATATCTTGAAGGATTTTTGGTTTCTTTTAGAGGATTTTATTTAAGATTTTATTTTTTGCATGGTGAAATATTTGAATTTTCATAATTTTTCTTTTGCCTTAAGATATGTACTTTTTAATGTAAATGGCAAGACCATAGTGTGACACACCCCTTGTTTATTTCAACAAACATGTGTCAAAGTGGCCAAGGTACTACTCTATATTATTTTATTTTGGTACAAATGAAGATTCTCCAACAAAGAGATCAAACCTGAATGAAGGAAGTGAATTCATGTGATATTCATGTTAAGGATCGCCGATGTTCAAACTATGCACAAATCTCGAGTTCAACTCCCCTCTCTACTTTACCCTCCTGCGATGCTCAATGGCCTCAAATTTTCAAAAAAGAAAAGAAAAATTTAACCATAACATTAGCCTTCCACTTAGAGTTTTTTGGTGGCCAATCTTCACCATTCTTTGAAAAATGTCCTTGAAGAGAAATATTCTGTTACAAATCCTCTTTTTTTTAAAGGAAAAAATTGCCAAAAAAAGATCAAAAGCTCCCCAAAAAATCACCACATTTGCTACAATATGAGAGGGCTTAAGATTTTCTACTTTCATTTTGAATATCTCCAAATTTGGCTAAAGTATACTTATGGATAGTATGATGAGCACTATGAACAACATCACAAAATTGGAAAAAAGAAAAAGAAAAAGAAAAACACTTCCTGATTCAACTGGCCACAAGTTTGCTTTAAAAACAACAAAAAAAAAATGCACTATAGTTACGTACCCTTCCACAAGGTAGTAGCACTGTAATTGGAATTGTCATAACACAAATCTCTCAAAAGCCCATGAGTAGCAGCAACTTGAACTCACTTAACTTACACTCTGTTTCATGAACTTTTCCAACTCCTCCTCTTCTTCTTCTTCTTGTTCAACTCTCCTCTCTGATGTCAGAAATCCATACGATCCCCACAAAAAGGCAAAGATTGTAAACTTGTTGCAAAAGATTAGGGTTTACAAATGTGATCGATCTCATCCATTGAACAAACAAAAAAATCCCATGGTGACTCAGACCCACCACCCCTCCCCCTTCCCACTAAATTATAAATTAAAAAAAAAAAAAAAAAAACCCAAAAACAAACCCCACAA
>Ga0116227_10016021_pt1 | contig 10920 bp, 5 predicted proteins | sample S1TSphgellanicum_FD_89693 | JGI IMG/M metagenome (GOLD analysis project Ga0116227, IMG submission 89693) | Host-associated microbial communities from peat moss isolated from Minnesota, USA - S1T2_Fb - Sphagnum magellanicum MG | ecosystem: Host-associated > Plants > Peat moss > Unclassified...
AATAATATAAATAACCTCCCCACACTCTTCTTATTTAAATTTTATAAATAATTTCTAAAATTCCTTTCAAATTTTAATTTTTATTCTTTTTTTTTTTTTTTTTAAATGATTCAATATTTAGTAGGTCATGCATAGTAAAGTTGAAACATCACAAAAAAATCACCTTGGTGCACCCCTTTTTTATTGAGGGATTTTCAATGATACCAGTTGAAGCATTGTGATTTGGAGATCTGAACATGACAAACAAGACCAACAAATTATCTTCATTAATTCTAGTGACAAGAAAAACAAGGAACTAATATATATGGGTGATTTTTTGAAATTTATCATACGGTCGTCCCTGGATAATTCTATAAAAAAATTCATACATGCTTCATTTTCAAGCCTAATTACCTCATTCCATTCCTAATAAATATTTCCTTTTTTACTAAATTTTTTAATAATTATCTTTTTTCACACAATTTTTTTAAATAACTATCTTTTTTCTTACTAACTACCTCATGAGAAGTGTGTTAAAAGCAAGGAAGGAAAAAAAAGATTTTTTTTAATTTTCAGTATATATATATATATATATACATTGCACATGACATTGCTCAAAAGATAAAGCTGCAAATCAAGGTGTTGGTTCTTCCTGGCCATTCACAGACTTCCATAAGCATAAATGCTAGGGTGAAACTTCAGAGCACAATCATTTCCCTCCCTTGTCTCACTCCCTTGTTTTATAGTGTCATCTTGTAATAAAATCTGGTATGTTTATAGAATTTGTTGGAAAGTAAAATTTCCAAAGATATCGGGTTGCTTTCCTTCCCCCTCAATTGTGAGGGTAATTTTGGCTTTTTGTGGAAGCTTCCAATTGGGGGTCGGGGGTGAGGGGGGGATCACACTTTGTAAGAGCAACTCCAGTTGTTGTCAGTTTGTGTCCCTGCAAATTAAAATCAGAGGAAGAAAAGTTGAAACATGTGGTGGGTTTGGCTTTTGGGCTAGCATTTGTGCCACACTTTGCTGAGCCTGGTAAAGAGAATTGCAAGAGACGAGTGTAATAAATATGATCTGACCACTCCTACCTGTTTCTGATTGTCCAATTTTAATGATTGGTCCAGGTGGTTTGCTATTAGTACAAAGTAGTCTCTCACCTGTTTGCATCATCAGTCCCAGTTTTAGTCGTATGGGTGGGTGCTGTTGGAAAAAAGTAAATAACTAAAACTTCGATGTGAGAAATAATTTTGCAAGGTCACATACTCAGCACACCATTGGATTGGATATGTTCTACGAGCAGCAGCAGCTCTATCCATCCATCGGTAGTCAAAAATGGGTCGGTAGATCACATTCTGGATGATATTGTTGTCGTAGGGGCATGAAAATCAATCTCATATTGTCAAAAGCTGCTCTTGAAGGGCCCTCATTGGGGGAAGGGGGGGGGGGTTTTAAGCATGTAAAGGGCATTTGGCAACTGCATTTGAGTGATCCAAAAAGGTTTTTATGCAATGAAAAAGCTCATTTTGTCAGGTATCATGGTTGCAAGTGCTTTTAGACCAGTGTTGGCAGGTTCCTTGGTGAGGAAGTTCAAGTTTATGCGTGCGTGGAGGCTGAGAGCCAGGATAAGGAGTTGACAACCATAATGCCCTCAATTGGGAGCCTTAACTAATACATAAAACACCATTGAATTTTTTGTAAAATAACAATTTATTCTCAAATTCAAATTATCACCTTTTTCCAAAGGTACATTATATGTAGTGTAATGCCCATCATTGATCGGTTGAAAAGGGTTGTAATAGTTTTACAGTTCTATCATTGGTCTAATAAACAAACTTCCACAAAGTTAACATTTTAACATATCTTATTTTTTAGGTTAAAATTTGAGAGATCTTGAGTTCAAAGACGCAAAAGCAAAGCTCATGATTTATTGTACATATATATACAAGTTGTAATCGACTTTGGAATTTTTATTTTATTTTTAAATGCCTTGGATGGATCAATTCAAATGGAATGGGTTTTGAACTAAAAATATTTTTTATTTCTTGTGAAAAATTAACCTATTAAAAAAAAAAGATAAAAATATAGATGTACACAGTAGGTAGATGTACAACATCTAATTTATAGGTAGGGCCAACTTGTTTGTGACGCCTTGTTTTCTTCACACTTAGCCTCCTCTAGATTCCACCTTACCATTCTTGTCTTTTATGTACTCCCAAGTCATTGTCAACATAAACTAACAATTGAAGATGTTAGACTATATTGTTGACATTTGAGAGTAAAAACTAGAAACCAAATGAGGTTCAAAGAGAGAGAGAGAGAGGTGGGCCTACACATGAACATGAAAGGGGAGGAAGCCTCGGTGATTGTTTACAACCTCAAAACTTGAACCACAAGTTAATCACAATATAATTTGTTTATGAAACATGGTGGTGATAAAAAGCCTTCCAACTTCCAACTAATGAGAGCTTCTAGATGCTAAACCAACAAAACATGTTGTCGACAACCTTTGATCAATCAATTTGTGTGTCAAGTTGCTTCTTTAAAGCATGTAATGTAATTTGAGCCAAGACTTGAACTAAGATCATGGACTCACATGAATTCATCACATCTCGATGTATTTCTTATATAATATTTTTTTATAACTTTTTTGTGAGAACTACATTGAAATCATAAAATTCTCCAAATTCTCAAATTCCAGTTCCCAAAGTTAAGACATTTATCCCAAGATCTTTTCAATGTTGTATGGAACTCTTCAACTAACCACAATTTGGCATTCCAAGGCATAGTTGTGCTTGGGATACCCAAAAGGAATGTTGTACTAGGGAAAGATTTCAACTCATAAAATTCAATTGTGAATTATATTATTTATTTTTATTATATTTTGAATGTGGTGGAATGACCAATAAGTTTTCTAAGTTGCAATATACATAAGGATGGTCAATTTTTAATGTTTGTAAGATTTTTGAAAAATATACTTGTGTCTTAGTCACATCGCCTATAATATGATATAGAGAAATAAAAATATGTCAAATTGCACCAAATTTGAACCATAAATAGAAATTATTTTTAAATATCAAATGCCCTAAAAAAGTTATCATCTTTATTTTTCAATTTCTTAATAAATGCTTGGAAAACGAAATTTTGGAATACACATGAGCCAAAGGACTATGAAATGAGAATTAGTTTTGTATTATATGAGGCACATAGAAAACATGTAAATGTAAACTAGTGCAAAATACAAAATCATTTATGGAACATTGAAATGTTTTCAAATTCAATTATATTAAATTACACATATCTAAAACTAATTTCTTTACATTTCTAGGACTACATAATCTTCAATATGGGTTCCTTTCAAGGCACGCCAAACGTGACTCTAGACAAACTATGTTGGGAATGGTCACAATTATTTTTGGCAATTTGTGTATAAACTTTTCAAATGTTCATAACTACTTAGTACCTAAGCTGGTTCGGAATTAATTAATTACTTTTTAAATTGCCAAAATTTCTGAAAATGTTTACTTGCCATACCAAAAATCTGAAAAAAAAAACTCTCAAGCACACTAGCTTCAATATTTAGTATAATGCCCAATTGTAAAACAATATTATTTTTACTGTCAAAAGAAAATGACCAAAAGAAAATTATTATTATTAGACAACTTAGCTACAATATCAAGAGAATTGGACATAGAAGCCAAATATATTTCAGCCCTCATTGAAATTTGAGATGTTTCTAAAGAGACCAAAAGCACTAAATAAAGACAAGTTTTGACCCTTAAATGACACTTCAAACATTTCAAGGAGTCTCAATTATCAAATTACAAGTACATAGCATTACAAATCTAGGAATTCCCCTTCTAATTTCCACAAACTCCGAGTGTCTCATTCTTCTTGGCCCATGCCATTCTTCTTTTTTAGTTTGAGTTTGATTCCATGGTCTTGCCCTTGTGATTTAGTTGCAAGCCTGGACATTAGTGTTGCACCATAGGTCACAATGGACCAAGAAAATTGATGTAATAATATTGTAGTAGGTAGGTAGGTTTGGAATTAAATAATTATGAGGGAAAAAAATTTGGACTTGTGAAAGTTTATTAAACATTATTAAGATGTATTTAATAAGTAAATAATTCAAATTAATTATGATTTAGCATATTTGCCAAAATCTTACGAAAAAAATTATTAAATATTTGACAATAAAATGCCAAACACACCTATCTTTAGCAATACTAACAATTTGAAACATTATAATGGCTTTCCAAATGATGACATGTCACCAAAATCACTATTTGAATCTTGGGTTGTCCATTGGTTACTTACTAAAATAAATAGGTCGATGATTAATATTTAGTGTATTTATCACTTCCTCTTCACTCAATCCACCTTTTTTCTTTATGGGGTTGGAAGATAAAGTTTAAAGGATTAAAAAGCACATTCATAACATTTTTAATTGTTCAAAATATATCCCTTTTTAAAGTTTGGCTTGGCCAAAATGAACAAAAAAATTCCCTTCATACACATGGCAATTGATGAGAGGTTATTTCTACACATTAAACCTAATAATCATATGCTAATCAATGGACTTTACCTACATTCATCATTGAGATGGTTGGAAAAAGTAGCAACCAATCTTTTTAAATAATTTTTCATTTTTAAACATACGGTTGATATCTACTTTAGTTTAGGGGCTTGAAAATAGATGGTGATGGGTATGACATCATCTCATTTACCAAACCCTTATGCAATTTTTTAAAAATTTGTGGGCATCAAATGGGTGTTACCTCACCAATTACATCAATGTTCTTGAATCAAATGCATTCCAACTATCACACTTACCTAATAGTTGTGGTATGATGTTTTTGTTTATCGATGTGGTCTTGGTGTTCCTCTTTATCATAATGGTCTTATCTTTTTTCTAACCATCATGGTCTTTGTGTTCTTGATCATTGTGGTTTTATTTTCCTCTTAATTGTCACGGTTTTGTGTTTCTTTTAATCATTGTGATCTTGTGTTCTATAACTTTTTTAGTTGTGTTCATTTTATATTTTGATTGAGATTCTTTTACCTTATTTTTTTACTTAATCGTTAAAAGAAAACAACCTTGTTATTCAACACTTTCATGCTTATTGTCTAACCTATCATTAAAACCATGTTATGCATCCAAATTCATGTCCTTGTACCTACATTAATCTATTCACAAGCCTGCTTGAAAACTCTTGTGAAATCTATCACCCATCTCCCTTACAATTATTGGAATCCAAGTTGCAACAATTAATGATTTAATGCATTTTTCAGCAATTCTTTGAGTTGTTTGACCTACTACAATCCTAAGATGCACTATTCTTTTCAATTATCAATCTTCCCATCTATCACCAACTTGCCTTACAATTATTAGAATCCACGTTGCAACAAATTATGTTTTAATGCATTTTTCAGCACCTCTTTGAACTGCTTGATCTACTACAATCATGAGATCTATTATTCTTTTCAATTGTTGATCCTCCCTTTTCTTTTAGCTTCCTTCTCTAATTTTTTCTACAACTACATTGTCCATGACTTTTTTCCTTAAGATATTGAAATTTTTAACAAATGTCACAACATCTATATGATATCCTTGTTAAGGTTTAGAATTAATTTATGAACAATTGCATGCCCTTTAATGTGACAAACAAATCCCCATAACCAAACACCTTCAATTAGGATTTGTTGGTGTTGTTTTGTGATAATGAGTCCAACCCACCCCTAAATCAAAATTGCCTTTGAAAAAATCACTTACATTTTTTCTTAAATTGTTTCAAAACACATCCATAATCAAACATTCAAAACTTGACTAAAATATTTTCCACCTCATTTGTTTTCAACTATATATGCATGAAATTGTGTTGGTCCTCTCCTATCACCAAATATTTTTAAATAAATGTTATTTTTTTTATATTGACTTTTTCCCACACCCAAACCACACACCAAAATGAGCTGCTATCGCCTTTGGCCAAGTGAAGCACAAATAGGTAGATAGTTTGGATTATCACACTTGATTTTTTTAGATTACATACAAACATAAAATTTAAAGCCATATTCAAAATTAACATTGTCAATTTTTTAATTATTCATGTTGTCATATATTGTAATAGGAATCATCATAAAAATTTTGGATGAATTCTAAGAAGATTATGGACTTGTAATGGACTTTTGAAATGACAACACTACAGTTGTCACATAGAAAAAATGAACAATGTGAACTCAAAAAAATGTCAAAGTAGTGTCAATAAATAAATAAATAAATAAAGCATCATCAAATGAAGAATTTTTTAGTGAAGTGCATTGAAAAAATATATATAAGCATACTCGGGCCTCACAATTGCTTTAATTTATATATATATATATATATATATATATATATATAATTTTTAAAGTTTTAAATGACATGATTGTTGTAAATTTTTATACTTGAAAGTCCATCTCACATTAAAATTTATAATCTTTTGCATGAATTTTTTCATCAATCACATGTTTAGGGATATTCATAGGTTGGATTATTAATATTTATGATTTAAAGCATAGGGGCTAGTTATAATATTTATGGTTTGATAATTGTTAAAACTGCTAAAAAATTTGCTAATGTTAAATTATGGACTCTCAAACACCACATTTTAGCCACCTAACCATGCTTTCACCCGGCCACCATTAGTGGTGGAAAGCAACCCATTGAATGGTTTTTATTATTTTTTAGGAAAATGTCAATAATATTTTCAATGTAAGGTTTATCGTAATTTAATATTAATTTTTATTTAAGAAAAATAAATTAAAGTAAATACTTGTATTGTTTAAAATATTATATAACTTGTGATGAAATATAATTCGAGTAAAAAAATAATTCTCGATGATGATTGATGTATTAAATTTTTTTTAATCCTAAAGTTGTGTTTTGAATAAAATTGACAAGGCGCAAAAAGTTGTCATCCACAAAAATGTTGGCATCAAATTGTTCTTGAAAAATTTGGAATTGAAGGGTGTTTTGTTTTTTGATAAATAAATTTTGCAATGTTACCCACATTTGGAAGCATCCATAGGAGGATTTAAACCTAGTTAATTATAGAAGTCTTCTTAGGCGTATTAGCTGGGCAAGGGGCAAATAAGAAACAAAACAATGGTTGGTAATTTTTCAAGGTATTGGAGGCTTTTTTTTCCTTTTTCCTTCTACATAAATTTTCAATGAATGACAAAAAAATAGGAAAGAAAACAATGCCACCATGGTGTTTTATGTACACTTGTGAATGTACACTACTACCCAATATATAACAATTTTGTTTAAAGATTGAACATTGTGTTTTGACTAAATAAATATTTCAAAAAAAAAACATCATCCAAAAACATATGTCAATTATAGGCAATCCATGATCATTGCAATATATTTATTAAACAAATGTACAAGAAAAAAGATATCATAATAATTTTCTTTTATAAAGTCTCCAATATCTAGTATCTAAAATGGGGTGACTTTAACGTGTTGTATCCATGTCTATTTTGAGTAGTTTGTAAATCTGAAATTAATTTCCTTTCTTTAAAATCACACAAGTACTTTATACATGAAAAAAAAAATTCAGCTCAAGACATTCCTTTAAAGGTCTATAATTATGCACATCAGCGATCATTTTTGTAGGTGGATTCAATGCATGTTGTTTAAACCGTCTTGTTGGATTTAGACTTTGACCTATATACATCTTTTCATTTTGTTTACAAGTGATGGTGTAAACATGATATGTCATGTTTACACCTTTTTTGCATTTTTTGACGATTTTAGGTTTGTTGAAGTATAAGTAATTGGAGTAGGGTGAATGGTGTGGACAAAATTTTCCACCTCTTTTATAACTTTTTTTTCATGTTAGTTTGTTGGTTGATTCAAACGTCAAGTCCCACCACAAGGTTAGATTTGTGATGCCATAAATGAAATAAAATGTGTTCATCTGAAAAGGTGCTAAGCTCCCAGGTACTACATTCTTCAAGAGTTATTTTGCTTTCTAATTAGTGAGGTTTTATATATCTTTAGGATCAATCTTCAAAACTTCCATGAGAATCAAATGTTGACATGTACACATGAAAATCCAATTGCATATAAGGAAATCATATACAATATACTTATACTTAATGAATGATGGGAATTGATTTCTAAAACAAAAGCATGAAGTTTAAAAAATATCGATTTACCACTTGCAGGGTCATCACCATTGTCAATATGAAATCTTGGCATTTTGTTGCCCACTTGTTCACAAATTCATTACAATCGTCAAATGTTGTGAATTCAGGAAGATTGTTGTACTCCTTGAAACTTGCATACATTAGTAGGTTTTTTTGGCCTACAATGGGAATAATTTTCCTATTCAAATTGGGTTTTTCATGTGTTTCTTCTGTTGGCAATTATTTTCACAATTTGAGAAACAATGTTGAATAATTTGTGGTCGACATGTTGATGTTGACCTTGTATTTTGACTTCCACTTGCAATGCCCCTGTGAACATTGGACATTGATGATGCACATTTTGTATATTCAATTGTCATATACTACCAAAGAAAGTCAATGAAACTAATAGCAGATGATCATCACCTTCATACACATGAACTCGTACCAAATTTGTTGCATGTGTTAAATGAAAGTTCCATGAAATTCAAACACTTTAGGTATGTTCAATTGCAAAATCTACAACATTGAAAGTTGTTAGTATCTCTATGAAGATTTTTGTTTGTTTTTCTTGTGTCCTATAACATTGTTTCGAAAAAAATAATTTTCCAATAGAGACCCAAAAAAATTCATGACTATCGAAATAGAAAAGAAATTTATTCAATGATAAAGGAGGGGGCTAGATCTATTACTCATTAAGAATAAATTTTTTAAAAAATCATAAAGTTGTTCACCTCACTAATGGATATTTCACTATCCATCACGACAATAACAACCTTGTTTATGTACGAACTTCCTTTTAACCATCTTTGCTTCTTTGATGTTGTGATTATTGCACCTACTTTTGGTTGCCTACATGACCCAAATTTTGCGTACATTTCTTTGTTTTGAAAAGTAGTAAAGAGAATCACAAACACTATTGTGCAAAAAATGTTTGAAACTACATGTGGAAACATTTTTTAAATTGTGAATGTAGGAGTTTTGGCATTTGCATGGCATAACTAACTATCATCTAAAGCAATTTTGCATGAAATAACAATGTTACATGAAGGCAAATTTCACACATAATGTGTCACTACAAAAAAGATGGCCATTCAAAATTTGACAACATGTTGTAAATATCAAGCCTACAACATAAATGGAAAGTAAAAAAAAAAGGAAAAAACTTTTCAACTTTTGGTTTACCAAGTAAGTGAGATCCTACTACACATTGCATTTTTAAATGTACGACTTAAAATAAAATTGTGTAGTTGTGGCATGTTGTAAAGGAACAACCATTTTAGTTAATTTCTTACCTAGTGAAGATGGTCATGCACATTATTTTTCAAGTGTACAAGTTCAAATGGAATCTTGTGTACATGTGGCAAGTTGTAGAAAAACAAAGAATGTAGTTTATTTCATGTTTAGAATAACTTGTTTACTTTTAATGTGTTGTGTTTGTTTGTTCCACATAGAGGCATGTTTACAAATTGTTTGTGCATCTTCACTACGATTTGGCAAACTTGGTTGTCATTTTATGTGAATTAACTGGTTGGTTTTGAAGAAAAGATTGATTCCCAATGAAAGTCTTTGTGATGAACATGGTCAAAGGGTGGTGGGTTTTGGGTCTATCTAAAGTTTGTTAAAAGCCCAAGGACTTGGAAGTTGGATGTCAAACTATTTTTGTTAAAAAGACCATGAAAGACACTTATTGAGATGAATGTTGGATGGGATACTTGTTGTCTTTAGGATTTACAAAATCATTGTGTACAATGTTTTTTCAATTTCAAAAGATTTTTGACATTGTTGCCTTCAAGACATTGAAGCTTTTGGGGTAGGCTTGGGTGGTATTTGATTATGTTAATGTTGCAACAAATGCATAATTTTCATCAAATGTAAGGTTTTCCATTTTATGATAAACACATTATAAGTGATTTTGTCATACTCCCTTTCATTTTAGAGTATGATTTGTAGTCTTCACATTGTATTTGCCATTGAGTAGTTTTTTTAAAAATCAAAGGTCACTAATCTTTGTTGTAAGACAAGGTTTAATCACCAATTTCTACAAATGGAATCAGACATTGTTTCATTCTCATCTTTCTAAGTTCATGAACTCGTGTTGTGTCCTATGAATAAATAAAAATTATGCAACAATTGTAACTATTGTTATCCATGATCATATGGTGTTCATTTACATATGTTTACTTACTTTTATTAAAATGTGAAAATAGTAAATATATTTTAATAGTCATTTTTATTTAACAATTGATGATAAAAGTTAGTTTACATGTTTCAAATTTAAATTTTCTCTACATGTAAATCTTAATCAGATGACAAGCAAGCAAGAAGAAAAAAATTGGGTTTTTTAAAAGTCAATTATAAGAGCAGTGAATGGTTACATTGTCTTATCAACTTTGATTTAAAACCATAGGAAGGCAAATCTGTAGCTTATTAATGGTGTTTTTTTTTTGTGGGTAGACATCTTAAATGGGCAACAGGAAATGAAACAAAGGGTGGTACTTATTGAGGCCATCATAGGTTTCTTTTTTTCTATTGTTGGGCATACATCTTAAATGGGTAACAACCAAGCAAGAAAGAAAACAATGGCCTTTCTTTTTCAGGCCAAAAGAGGCTTTGGTTTCCCCCTCCTCTAATAACCAAAATATAAACTAGTGGTTGGTGGTTTTTAAGGGTTTTTTTTTTTTTTTTTTTTTTTACGGCAATTTCCCCTTTTTTTTCCCCTTTTATTGAAAAAAAAATAATATTTAATTTTTTTTTTGTGGCATTTTGGGT
>Ga0116227_10016023_pt1 | contig 10918 bp, 7 predicted proteins | sample S1TSphgellanicum_FD_89693 | JGI IMG/M metagenome (GOLD analysis project Ga0116227, IMG submission 89693) | Host-associated microbial communities from peat moss isolated from Minnesota, USA - S1T2_Fb - Sphagnum magellanicum MG | ecosystem: Host-associated > Plants > Peat moss > Unclassified...
TATCCTCCTGTTTATCATATGCAGGGTTGGTAATGTTATTGCCATACAGCGATTCCTTGTAGGGAATATCTCCGAAAAGATCCGTTAAAGTACCATAGGTGTAAACACTGAGCACCCGCGCAATACCGCTGTAGTAAGGCAATTGCCGCTTGGCGGCGGCTGTCTTCACAATCTTCAGTTCATCTAGCACATCTCCATAAAATCCGCGCCAGGTCTGATCAAAATATTGAATAGAAGAAGCATAGTTATCAAAGGAAGCAGCATCCCCATTGGCGCCGGAAGCCTGCTGGATATAGATATTGGCAATGAGTCCTGCATTCACGCCCAGGTTGAATCCCAGCGCAACCTCGGCTCCGGTTAACACCGCACTGACAGATACCTCCGTAGAGGCGTTAGGGTTAACATTGGTTCCTTCGAGTGAGCAGGATACCGGCATGGTAAGCATACTAACGACAACGAATAAACGCACTATAATATGGTGATACATTTTCATCTGGTTGATTGCTTTTAGATTAGAAAGAGACATTTAAGGCGACCCCATAACTCTGCGTACTGGGCGTTGTCCAGAAGTCAATGCCGGCGGCATTCGACAAACCGTTACGACTCCCCAGATCCGGATCACTGCCGGAGTAGTTGGTAGACAACAGGAAATTCCTCGCCGTTAGCGTCACACTGGCGGCGGAAATATGCGCAGGCTTCAATAGCTGCTGTGGTAAGGAATAAGTGAAGTTTACATCTTTGAGCTTCAGCCAGTAGAGATCATGCTCCACATAAAGCCCCTGTATATTGAAAGTGTTACGATACCACGCCTGGGACAATACCGCAGGAATGGTATTAGCTTCGCCTTTGGAGGCCGTTACGCCATCAAAAACAGTTGTCGTACCCCTTGCTACCGTCGACGCATCTACGCCGTTAAATACCATCTGTAAACGCGGCGCATTAAACAGGTCAAATCCGAAACGACCATCCAGTAAAAAGGAGAAAGTAAAAGCGCCGTATCTCAATTCATTTCTCAACCCCACGTTAAAGTCAGGATTTGGATCACCTATTTTTGTAAACGTGCTATTCACCAAAGGGTAGCCGTAGTTCGCACTGGCAGGATTGTCGTCTATAATGGGTTTCCCATCGGCATTACGTTTCACATCTGTGCCATAAAACACGCCATAGGGCTGGCCTGCCTGACCGCGGGCCTCCATCCAGATACCACCCAGACTCACACTATTGATATTATCGGTGATATAATTTACCCGGCTGATATTTTTGTTAAACAACGCCGTGGCGGTCCATGTAAATTTCCGGTGGCTGAGAATACGCTGTTGCAAACTGACTTCAATACCTTTGTTCACAATGTTCCCCGCATTGGTAAGCGTATAGGCGGCGCCGGTAGAATATGGTAACGTCACCGGGATGATCTGGTCTTTACTGCTGTTGTAATAGTAAACGGCTTCCAGCTGTGTTTTATCCTGGAAGAAATGCAGGTCCAGTCCGGCCTCCCAGGTGCTGATGCGTTCCGGTCTCAGGTTCGGATTACCGATAGTAGCGCTGTAGCTGAGTCCCTGCTTGCCATTAAAAGGAAAGTTGATTCCGCTTTGTATCCATCCGCCGCTGGTGGTGGGTACATAATAAGTATCGAGTGAGTACGGGTCTGCGTCATTACCCACTTGTGCATAGGTAGCGCGGATCTTACCAAAGTTCAGGATGCGGTTATTCCAGTGAAGTGCATCTGTAAAAATAAAGCTGGTGCTGGCAGAAGGATAAAAGAAGGCGTTCTTACCTTTGGCCAGCGTGGAAGTCCATTCGTTCCTGCCGGTTAATTCCAGGTATAACCATTTCCGGTAATCCAGTTTTACATCTGCGTATCCCGCCACCAACTTCCGCCGGATGGTTTGATTAAAGGTCTGGGTAGAAGAAGCATTGGAGATATTAAAATTGCCGGGAATGGTGAGTCCGTCGCCACGGGTATTAACCTGGTTCTTCCAGGAATTATAATAGTTGTATCCTGCTACTACCGTCAGATTCAGATCGGAACTGAGTTTGCGGTCGGCTACGAGCAAAACATCGAGGTTATTATCTCTCCTTGAATAATTGACGTCATTGATGGTACCGGTGGCTACACCTGAGGTACCCCGACTGAAAGCGCCTTTTCTGACATCCGTATAGGAGTCAATGCCATAGCGTGCCGTAGCCTTTAACCAGGGCGTGATATCCAGGTTTGCTTCCGCAAAAGTGATAAAGCGGTTGAGTTCATCCGTTTGCGGATTCATATTCAAAGACCAGTACGGATTATCCCAGCCAATGCCGTTGGCATAAGAGCGGCTGTCGCCCCAGGGCTTGCTGCTGGTAGGCGGCAGCTTATACGATTCCGGATGCTCCCATGGTTTTGAGTACCCGTTTGTAATGTCAAAATTTGCCGGGGAATTGATCAGCGCGCGGACTACGTTCGTATTAAAGCCACCCATCAATGCCCGGTTACCAGCACCATCTTTGATGTAATTGAGCCCCCCGGATACTTTCAGCCGGTCGCTCACGGTATAGTCGCCGTTAAAACGAAAAGTGTGTCTGAAAAAATCTGTTGTCGGAATAATACCGGTTTGCTTCAGATTCCCATAGGAAAAATAATAACCTGCATTCCCTGTATTACCATAGAAGCTGATGTTCTGATCGTTCGTATAGCCGTTCACGAAAAACTGCCCGATATTATCATACCTGTTCACGGGGATACCATTGGAGGTCGGATCACTTTTTCCTACGATGGTACCGTTCTTATCAAAGTTGCTGGGCAATGAGCTATAGGTAAGTGTATCCAGCAAGGCGCCCCAGTTTTCATCGGATCCCGTTGTTCCCGGTTTCACATACTGGCCGCCGATACCATTCGAGAAACTGGTCTGTCGCGGCTGTACCCGGCGGTTGATTTTATCTACCGTAAAGGAGCCGCTATAGCTGACGCCAAAAGATTTATCAGTGAGCGAGCTGCCTCTTTTGGTGTTGATCACCACCGCGCCATTCGATGCGCGGATGCCATACAACGCCGCAGCAGCAGGCCCTTTCAGCACTGTTACGCTGGCAATATCCGCGCTGTTGATATCGATGGCCCTGTTGGAAGGCGTTGCCAGCGACACACTGTTTGAAATCGGAAGAATGTCCTGGATAGAATTATCTACCGGTACCCCATCTAAAATAAATAACGGCGCATTACTTCCCAGCAGGGAACTGTTGCCCCTGATTTTTATGGTAGACGAACCACCGGGAGAACCACCCGAATTACTGATCTGCACACCCGCTACTTTTCCACTGAGCGCCGCTACTATGTTCGGTTCCCGGCTATCTTTCAACGCAGCAGCTTTTACTTCTCCCACACTATAACCAAGCGACCTGGTAGAACTACGTATACCCACGGCCGTTACTACCACTTCAGATAAAGCCTGATGTTGTTCCAGCTTTACCACTTTATTCAGATCATTCTTTGTAATAAATATTTCCTGTGGCTGATAGCCGATGAAAGTAACGATAATGGTTTGTGGCAGTTGATCCAGACTCAACTGGTATGCTCCCGTAGCATCCGCCAGGGTACCGGCTTTGCCGCCTTTAAGCCGCACGGATGCCCCGGGCAATGCCTCCTGGGTTTTACTATCCACCACTTTTCCTTTTAATAGCACCGGGGCCTGCGAAAAAGTACTGCCGGCAAAGGATAACAGGGCAGCGCACAACAAAGTATTTCGTAAAAAATTAAACATACAAAGGGGATTATTAGATGTTGGAGATACAGGACAATAAACGGCCATGATGACCGCTTTACGCGTCATGCAGATAACAGGATGTTCATCTGTAGATTCCTGGGAAAGCCTAACAGCAGCAACAACAGCCAGCAGCTGTTACTACGTGCATTTTAAATTTTCGTTGATGTCTATTGTTATACAATAGCTGATTCATGGTTGAAAAGATTTATCAATTGGTTAGCGGGTCGCCTCTGTGAAGCAACTTCAATAAAGAAAATCGTCTGGTTTGCTTTGTATGGTGGGAAACAAAGACTTTGGTGGTGGTAAATTCTATTAGTCTACTATAATTGTAGACAAATATACAAAGGCTTTTGGAAAACACAAGTACTGGCCGAAAAAAAATAACACCGGTACAAAATAAAAACGCTTCACATGTACATGTGAAGCGTTTCGTAGTAGTTGCCCAACCAGGATTCGAACCTAGACAAACAGAACCAAAATCTGTCGTACTACCATTATACTATTGGGCAATACCCTTGTTGTTTGGGATGGCAAAAGTATAACTTTTTTTATTTCTGCAAAAAAAACTTGCAAGATTTTTAAAATATCCTTTGAAATCCTTTACAGCAAAGACTTATAAAACTATCTCATTTACCTTTTCCGCTATCTGCGCCGGTTTTATCCATTCCATACAAGCGTGATCCCCTCTGAAACAGGGTTTATTGCCAAATACGGAACAGGGCCGACAGGCCAGGTCCAGGAGTTGCACCGCATTTTCGGGCGACTGCCCATACCCCATAAATCCGGCAAAAGGATGCGTGGCGCCCCAAACAGATACCACCGGTACCCCAAACAGGGAAGCCAGGTGCATATTGGCCGAATCCATGCTGATCATCACATCCAGCTGACTGATCACCGCCATTTCCTCAGGCAGGGAAAAACGCCCTGCCACTACGATAACTTGTGGGTATTGAGCCGCCAGCTGCGTCAGCAACGTTACTTCTGACTGCCCTCCACCCATCAGGAATAGTTGTAATCCGGATTCCTGCGCCAGCATGCCCAAAACAGCGGTCATCTTTTCCAGGGGATACATCTTTTCGCGATAAGTGGCAAAAGGAGCCAGTCCTATCCACTTTTTGCCGGTTCTGGCACCAGTGACCGCTACGACAGATTCAGGCAGCGGACGGGGCGGAAAAACGGGTTTGCGGCCCATTTCACAACGCAGGCCTAATTGCCTGAAAACGATCGCATAACGCTCAATAGTGCTGGTCAATGGCTGTAATACCTTGTTCTCCTTCCGGGTAAGCGCTTTCTTCCCTGCCCGCCCTTTATCAATAGCCGCCACCCGCGTACCACTCAGACGGAAAAAGGAGCGTATTATTTTGGATCTCAGCACATTATGCAGATCCGCCACCGCATGTATGCGGTAAGCCTGCTTTACTTCCCGGAAAAGACGGTATAATCCCTTCACACCTTTATGGATACCTTTTACGTCAGCGGGGACAAAGGTAAGCCGGGGGATACCGGCACATAAAGCGCCCCAGTTCCGGTTGGTCACAAAAACAATCTCCACATCCGGATTTTCGTCCAGTACCTGCTTCATCACAGGGATAGTCATGGCTACATCGCCCATGGCGGACAACCGGGTAACCAGTATCGATTTTACAGTGGCCAAAATGGGAGATTTATTTTTCGGTTTTGTATAAAACAGGATTCAGAGAAGGATCATTATACATTTTCATCTGCTTATATACCTTCATCACCTTTTTACCCGCAGCAATATCCGCCAGTAACGCCTCTATAGCGGTACCCAGGTCTTTTTGCTGCTCCAGCAGGATATCCAGTTTACGCTGACACGCCGCCCGATGCTCCGATGTAGCATCTGCACGGGTAGCCTCTTCCTGCATATGATATATTTTCAAGGCAAGAATAGACAAACGGTCTATTGCCCAGGCCGGACTCTCTGTATTGATGCCGGCATCCGCAGCGGGTACCGTTTTGCTGTATTGCTCCAGGAAATAACTGTCGATGTATTCTACCACATCGGTACGCTCCTGGTTGGATTTGTCTATCCAACGCTTGATGCCCAGGGCTTCTACCGGGTCTATCTTCGGATCACGGATAATATCTTCCAGGTGCCACTGCACCGTGTCTATCCAGTTTTTCAGGAAAAGCAGGTGTTCAATGCTGCTCTTTTCATAAGGATTGGAAATGGCCTGATGCACATCATTGTGCTCGTGGTAGGCCGCGATACTTTGGTTAAATATCTTATTGCACACTTGTGTAAACATGCCGCAAATATACCAGCTTTTAGCAATTAGCAACCCCCTTTCAGCGGAATTATCCCCGCGTTAAATATTACGCCGTCGACGGAAATAACCAAAAAAGAAGCGCATGGTAGAGACCATACGCTTATTGTAAAAGATTGTCATGTGAATGTTCGAGAATGCAAATCGTGAAGGCTTTTAATGGTTATCTTGGGGTTGAGATGCCGTCAAGGTAGTACCACCTTATTTTCCTTTTTTACCCTAAAAATGATGCAGTAACACACCATATTGTTGGCAATAAATATTTTTATTTAGTTTTTGTTTTTTTTGAATATTATTTGAATGCAGTAAAGTTTATACTCTAATGGCAATGCGTTTTATTGAGGGTGTCGATAAATAATTTCTGTAATTGTTAACAACAACAATCAGGTCACAAATTACAGGGCCAGATCACAGACGTAAATTTTTTCATAAATGGGAGCGACCTCTCGCCGCTTCTGTTTTATGGGATTTCCTTCGCTAGTGTTGACAATATTCCTTTGTTTATTATTTAGACTCAAATAGTACCGGGTTTTCTAAAATTATCAGGGTTTATTAAGATGTCATTTCGTTCCTTGTGTCTTAGTGCAAATTAAAAGGGGCCACTGCATGATACACTGCAGTGGCCCCTTTTTTTTATACAACGTTAGTGGTAATTACGGCGTTTTTTTGTCCAAATTAGCTTCGGTTGCCTTTGGTTGCCTCGACATCGCAAAATAATACAACGGAATACCCAATAAAATAATCCCCAATCCAGGTATCGTATAGTTGCTTTCAAACACCAGTAAAAGCGCGGCCAGCGACAATGCTACAATGATATACACCATCGGCAGCACCGGGTAACCAACTGCTTTGTAAGGTCTTTCTATCTCCGGACGTTTCTTTCTTAAAATGAAAATACCCAGGATCGTCAACACATAAAATATCAATACTCCAAAGATCACCAACGCCAGCAAATCACCGTACCGACCCGTCAAACAAAGCATAGATGCCCATGCACACTGGATCCACAGCCCCTTCGCAGGTACACTGTATTTATTCAGCTCACCCGCTCCCTTGAAAAACAACTTATCCTGTGCCATAGTGTAATAGATCCTGGCACCGGATAAAATCAATCCGTTATTACAACCAAAGGTGGATATCATAATCATTACCGCAATGATATAAGCGCCATACGAACCAAAGATCTTCGCCGCAGCTGCCACGCCCACCCGGTCATTGGCGGCAAAAGCAATTTCATTCAACGGCAACACCGCCAGGTACATCAGGTTACAACTCACGTAAATAACCGTCACGATCAACGTTCCCAGGAAAAGCGAACGACCAATATTCTTCGCCGGATTTTTTATTTCTCCTGCAATAAAGGTCACATTATTCCACGCATCGCTGGAAAACAACGATCCTTTCATCGCCACCGCAATCGCTCCAAATAAAGCCAGTCCTGATAATGCTGCGGTGATCACTTCTCCATTCTGAGAAGACACCGCTGCTGCATCCCAGGCATGTTGCCAGTTCGCCTGCCAGATCTCCTGCTTCGCGCCCAGCAGAAACCCAAAGATGATCAGTCCAAATAAAGACAACAACTTCGCCAGCGTAAATACGGTTTGTATCAGCTTACCATGATGTACTCCCCGTGTATTGATAAACGTGAGTAAGATGATGGATACAATGGCCACTATCTGCGCCGCAGAAATCTGCACAATACCGGCGTCTATCAGGATATTCTTTTCACTGAAACCAGGAATAAGATAAGCGGTAAACTTGGCAAAAGCCACTGCCACCGCTGCTATCGTACCGGTTTGAATCACGCCGAACTGCGTCCAGCCAAATAAAAAGGCAATAAAAGGATTGTAGGCTTCGCGGAGATATACATACTGCCCGCCTGCTTTAGGATACATCCCGGATAATTCACCGTAACTCAATGCTGCAATCAGGGTAACAATACCAGCCAGCACCCACATGGCGGTGATCCAGCCTGCCCCTCCTACACTACGGGCAATTTCAGCAGTTACAATAAAGATACCCGAGCCTATCATAGAGCCGGCAACGATCATGGTAGCGTCCAATAGCCCCAGGGAAGGCTTGAACGACTTAGTTTGGTTGATTTCCATATGGCTGTTTATAAAAAATCCCGGTTCATAAGGAACCGGGACTATAAGGTAGAAAAAATTTCAATGGTTTTATCTGCTTATTTAGCAGCAGCGGTACCATGGTCATTCATCCCTTTAATTACATCCGGGGTTACATCGTACGCCGGATCTTTATACAGGATGTTGCTGGCAGTGCTGCGATAAGAGAATATATACGCAAAACGTTTGTCGGAATTAAATGACTTCAGGAAATCATCCAGTCTCTTCTGCAATTCCTCATTAAACTTAGTCTCCTGCTCGGTATAAGTAGCACGAAGATTCTGGGCTTCCTGCTCCAGTTGCTGTTGCTTGGTCATCAGGCTACGCTGCGCAGCCTCTCCCTGTTCCTGTGTCAGCGTAGATGCTCTGCGCTGCAAGTCTTCATATTCACTCTGCAATGCACGGGCCTTACCTTTCAGCTGATTGTCCATCTGCTGCTGTTTCTGCTCCAGTAATGCTCTTTTCTCCTTGAAATACTCAAAATGCGCTTCCAGTGAATCCAGGTCTACGTAAGCAATTTTGAAACTAGCTGCGGTTGGAGTACCGCTGCCTGCTGCGGGTGTTGCAGCTGGTGCACTACCAGCTTTATTTCCCTGGCAAGACATCAATAATCCGGCTGCGAACGCCGCTAATAATCCTTTAGTCACTAATTGTTTACAAGTGCGCATGTTAATAGGTGGATTTGCTTCTTTTAGTACATTTTAAAAATGGAACGGCTAAAATAAGGTTTTTACCGGATTTTCATATTCCCATCCATTTTTTTAGCTAGGTTTTAACTAATATTAGGGTTTTACCTTACCTAACAGGATCTCCGGCTCATTGGTCGTAATGTAGTCGATTCCACCTTTCAGCAGTTCGTCCATCACTTCCGGACTATCGATCGTCCACGCATTCGTGGTTACCTGATGTTGCTTCGCGGTAGTGATCAATTGCGGATCTTTCTTAAATACATGCTGATGATAATCCAGTCCCCAGATACCATCGGCCTGTAACTCCGCAGGTGTTTTATCCCCGTTCAGGTAGGCTATTTTAGCAGCTGGATCCAGCGCTTTTATTTTCTTACAGATATTGTAATCAAAGCTGATGTAGTACATCCATGCCTGTGCTTTTTTCGCTTGTATCAGCCCTACTGCTTTGGTAGCCAGCAACTCTCCCTTTCCTTTGGCAGATGGCTTCAACTCCAGTACCAGCCTGGTCTGATGCTGCCCCTGGATCACATCAATAAATTCAGCCAGTGTAGGTACCCGGTCTCCGTTTTTCAAAGGTACCGTCTGTAAATCAGCCAGAGTAGACTCTTCCACCTTTTTTCCGCCGATCTCCGGGTCATGCGAAATAACCAATTCATCATCAGATGACAACCATACATCAAACTCCGATCCTTCACAACCCAGTTTTATCGCATCTTTCAAAGAAGTAATACTATTCTGACTTCCTTCATGATGTTTCCATGCGCCCCGGTGAGCCACTACTTTATTGCGTATAAAATCATCTGCTACCAGCAGAAAGGCCGCGGTATCTGCGCCGGCCTGAATACTTACCGGGTAAGCAAACGTTCCATTCTTATCTACAATGGCCTTCTTCTTCAGCCTTAATTCATGACCGCTGATGGTGAATAACCCGGACTTATCTTCTATCAGCGTGGCGGCCGACAGCTTTCCTTCCCGGTCATAGATCTTACCAATGATGCCATTCTTCTTCTTCAACGGAATCGTATAGGCATCCAGGTAAGGAGCATTGGCCTGTTGCGCCTGTGCGGTGGCTGTGCCAATGGCCATGCCTGCCAACAGAAATATCTTCTTACAATTGTTCATGTTACCAGCGTTTGTTGCTACAAAATAGCGCGCAATTTATTTATTTCCATCTCCCGGATAGAAAAATACGACGTTAAATTAATATAAAGCTTTGGGAATGTTTTAATTATGCTGTACCATTAGCACATTGAATTTAGTGGTATCCAGCGGGTAACCATTGCTGATCAGGGTATACGTTTTACCTGTCTGGGCTGGTAGTTTAAAGGATGTCAGCACCTTGGAGGAATCAGCCCAGCGGAACTTAATGTTATAAGTACTATCTCCCAAAATGGGGGCAAATCCTGTCAACGCAGGAAAAGTAAGCGCCCTAAAAAAACGGGTGGTGGTATCAGACCATACATCGATACCCAAAGGAGTACGGTTCGGTTTATAAGCCTGCCCGAAATTGACCACCCTGAACCTCGCCATTCCTTCTCCCGGATTACTCAGGTCATCTTCCGTAGTAATCATTGCCAAACCGGTACCTGCACTGTCGACCCCTATATAGGCAGAGTAATAGCGGTTATTACGTAAAAAGATTTGAGCATTATATAAGATCACATTAGGATTGGCTGCATTGGTGACAATAAGATTGTATTTCTGCGCCCGGTAAGATTTATACCCCGTATTGGTGCCATAAGCAACGTTATTGGCAAATTGAATCGTATCCAGGAACACGTTGAATTGCAAATTGCCGGGTGCGGCATTTACAAACAAAAAATTGCCGTGGGTATCCGGTACCGCACTATCACTGTTCTTCTTACAGGCGCCCAGCATCCCCAATAATATGATAACAGGAATAATCAGATGTTTCATGAAATCCGCTTCTTTTTACGGACCCAAATGTAGTGAAATTAAAAATTGAACGTATAGAAATACGATGCCTGGAAAGACAGCAAAAAAAAGCGCCTGCCTTTTCAGGCAAGCGCTTTCACTATAAATGAGCTGTTATACTATTCTTCTTCGTCAAACTGGAA
>Ga0116227_10016024_pt1 | contig 10917 bp, 7 predicted proteins | sample S1TSphgellanicum_FD_89693 | JGI IMG/M metagenome (GOLD analysis project Ga0116227, IMG submission 89693) | Host-associated microbial communities from peat moss isolated from Minnesota, USA - S1T2_Fb - Sphagnum magellanicum MG | ecosystem: Host-associated > Plants > Peat moss > Unclassified...
GATTTTCCCGTTCAAATACATAAATTAAAAAAATGGGGGAATTGGGGGAAAAAAAAAAAAAAAAACCCTTCATTTTTCCTTTAGTCAAATTTGGCTCATTCCTCTTGTGGATGATTGACCAGTCCAAGTAGTTCACAAAATTGGAATTTACAAAAATAAAATAAAATGAAAACCCCTCATTTTCCTGTTTTATAAACTGTTGTTGGTTTGAACTTTGCCATAATGGAAGCAGGGTTCTACCACAGTGGCAAATCATCCACAAGATGCAGGAATTACCTAACATAGCCAAATTTGGCTACAGGTCAAATTTGGCTACAGGCCCTATTTACAACTTACCCCCATGTCAGTAAGTAAGCCGCATGTTTCTGATTCTGTTTTGGAATTTCTTTTTCGTGATTTGCCCTTTTTTCTTTCCTTCTTTTCTTTCCCTTCCTTTTCTTTTCGTGGTGACGACTGCTGCTGCTGATCTTGTCCAGTTTCTTCTTCTTCTTCGTGTTCTTGTGCGTTGTTTTCTGAGTTTCTTGTGTTTTGTGCATTTTCTTTGAGTTTTTGTGCGTACTTTTGCTTCTTTTGATTTGGTCTCTTCGACATCGTCTTCGTTTTCTGTCCTTGCGTGTTTTTTCCCCCCTTTGCTTTGTTTGTTTTGTCGTAGGATCTCTATTATTACATCCACACTTTTGTTTGTTCCATCGCAGCAGTAGCAGTAGCAGCAGCAGCAGCTCCGACACAAGAAGAGTACTAAGTCTACCAGAAGAGGACAAAGAGTCAGTGTTGTACGATGTACGTTGGACCTTCGCGCAAGAAAGTTTCAGTAAATTGCTGAAACTGCCGTTAGTCGTGCGGTGGAGGGACATCATCAAGGCGGGACTTTGATGCGCATTTTGGACGTAACTTGTAAGTGTATCTGAACTTCGCATTTTGCTTCAGGTCCTGTCCAGTATTGCTCTTCTTCTTGCTCCAGAAGTGCTGTTGTTTTTTCTGGATTCCACAAAAAGTTTTTTTGTTTCCGTTTCTTGTTTTGTTTTGGCAGCAAGTTTACTGATCAGATTTGTGTCAATTTCGTTTCTAGAGACCACCGTGTTGAAGCTTGGCTGCATTGTATGCTCAATTTTGCAAAGATCTGCTTCCTTGTCGCGTGATCAGGCTTGCAGCGTTTCTTGTCTTGTTCTCACGGTTGATTGTCGTCTCTCGGAGTTCCCACACTTTTGCTCTTTCCAATGTCACTTAGTAACTGCGACGGAAGTAGAAACAGTCTTTCTCTTTTTAAGGTCCAAGACGTTGTATTCTCTCTATGTCCTAGAAAGATTGTGAGCGCAAAAGCTGTTTCCACTGCCTGTTCGTGCACTTGTTACAGGAGATTTCCTGAGCAATATCTGGCTGCTGGTGCTGCTGTGACGTCTCATGTCTCTTAGTTCCTTTCCTCTGGTAGACATTGATATGAGAAACTAAGTCACCACAACTCTTCAGCTGTCACATTACCATTTTCAAAGGACTGATAGTTTTTCCCCCATGACCAAGTCACAGGTCCTTTGCAGGTGGAGCAATTATGTACACATCTGCAGCCATGTCCAGTGATGCTGCACCATGACTGTAGCAATGCTCTAAAATGATTTCAACAAGGTGTGAAGTCCTCTTGTTACAGTAGGTCCTGGCTGTGTGGAAAGGATCTGTCCTGTGCAGTCTTGTTCTCCAGCTCAATCCAGCTTTGTGGGAAACCGTGGCATGGATCAACATCAAAATTCTATGCAGCAGTCAATTGGAGAAGCTGCCTTCTGTGTACGTTTAAGTGGCAGAGCCAATGGAGATATTGGGTGTGCATACATTTGCCTGAGCTGTAAGATCTTTTGATTATGACTGGCAATGTTTGCTTCTGGCAGTCCTCATGGTGTCTGACTTTTCCAGTCACTCAAAAGCTGCAGAGAGCAGTCAGGGAAGATGATGTGCTATGGTTAGGCATCTGAAGGCTGCCCCTCAGTCCACTGAAAAGAAGAAAGGGAACTTGGGGCAAGGAGTCCAGGGTTTGAGCTACAAGGATGGTCTCTATTAGGAGACGGCTGAATACATGGGAGAGCGTGAAATCTGTTGGGTTAGACCTCTTGGTAGAGGCAAAGAATCAAAAGAAACTGAATGACTGCAGGCGTACGGTTCAGCCTCTCTTGAATGCCTTGCGGTTTGTGGAGTCAAGTAACCATCTTCATTGTCCTGATGGTGACAATGGGCTTAGTATTGGACCCCTCCAGATATCTGAGCTTTATCATCTGGATGCATGGAAGCACAAGAAGGCATATGCTTGGATCCTTTGCCGGTATGGATTTCTCGGATGAGTTTCTGCCTGTGTGCCTGTCTGTTTTCATTACTTTATTAGGTGCAGGAAGCACTGCTGCTGCAGGGACTGCATGCACACTGACTTTTCTGTTTCAAGATCCAGACTATTTTCCTTCGAAGTTCTTTTTTAACCTTCCTTGCTAGGGAATCCCTTTGCAGATTCAAATTTCTGAGGTGGATGGAGTTCTGCAACAGAACGTAGCATGATGATGCAGCTGAAAATTTCTGAAAGAGTTGGGTTGAAACAGGGATTTGGAGCATGCAGAGAACACTGTGATAGCCTATTGGCTTAAATACTGCCCAGATGCCTTAGTCAGAGGTGACTGGGAGACACTTGCAAAGGTACACAATGGTAAGCAATCTGGTCACCATTGGTAGAGTCTAGCAATGGATTTGACCTTCAAGCTGTAGATTGCTTAACAAACTGACTCTCTCAAGATTGCATGTTCTATGACCAGGAGGACCACAAGGATGTGCAATGGCAAAGACTGTGTGCTACTGGAGCAAAGTGTCCAGCCATTTGCAGCAGCATGAACCCAGTGAAGTCATTTGTACCAATGCTAAAGTTGGAGCTCTGCAATGTTTAGAAAAACTTTCAGTTGTCAAAAATAGCTCTAAGACTGGTAAAATTACACTTTGCTTCTTGCTGTGATCTCATTACAGTGCCCAATGATTCGACCATGATGAGAGTTGTGCCTCTTCTGTTCTTATTTGTCATATGTACCTTTTCTGCTGACAAAATGTCTGCAGCTTTGGAAGTGACAAATTAAGTCTGGTTTGCAGATGTAATTAAGAAGCTGAGTCAACTGGACAGAAAGCGGGTGCTTGCTGTAATTAAGTCAGACAAACCAGTCATTCTTTCCACAGCAAATCGAGGCTCCACACTGCATCACAAAAGGAAACTGCAACGGTCTGCAAAAGTAAGGCTTCATAGGGTGGCAGGCAATCGTCAAATCTCTTCAAGAAGTTCTGACAGCAAGCAATTGTTACCTTTTATAGTGCACAGAGTAAAAAGCAGACAATTGACAACTGATGTGAGCTCCAAACATACATCACTGCGGAGCATGCTCCACTTTGGCTACTGGACATTTCCTCAGTCAGCAAAACAACACCAAGCGGCAATACTCCTTCAGGTTAGTTTTCCAACAGGTGGACTGTGATTGTACTCTGATCATTCTAACAGGAACCTTGCTATACATTACAGTTGTCCTGTTGCAGAGTGCTAATATGGTTCAGACTCTTGTGGAAATTTTGTGTGCAGGCATTTTGGCGAATGCATGTGGCCCGACTGTGGTACCAAAGGGTTCAGAGAGTAGTTTTGCTCATCCAAAAATGGTGGAGGCAATGCCTGAGCCAAAAGGCCCAGGGAGCTATAATGATATTGGCAAACTCTGGTATTGAGAAGGACCAAGAAATTTTGGATGAGCATCATGCACGAACTGATGCTCATCAAAGAATTTACCCATCTCTTGATGCAATGACTGGAGATCCTAGCAGGCTACCAGAAGAACCAGGTATGCAGAGTTGCATGAACTTGGTCAGTGTGGCTCTCTGTATTGTCAAACAGTATTACAATTGAACCACAATCTCTGATTGCAGCAGGTTAGTGTTTTTCAATTTGTCCTTTCAATGTGGCCTTCAGAGAAGAGAGAGCTGGAAATCAGGGGACTGGTATTGCTGTACAATGCTCAGTAGCTGGATAATCAGAAACTGCTGCTGTGGGATGGATGTCTGACTCTTTCAGATATTGCAGGTGACGCAGGGGGGTGTTTGCTTGAAATGCCTAGGTCACCAGTTGATTCTCTTTATGATATCAACATCTCAGAAAAAAGGAAAGATGAGATCTTGACGGAATTGGCAACAAGTTTTTTCCTTGCACCAGAAGGAGACAGATTTAGCAGAAATCCAACTGGTGACAAGAGCATAGAGTTATTCCATACTACTGACATAGACAATGTAGCAGACATGGCAAACATAAATAGTGCATTCTCTCTTGCACTCTCTGCAGATGCACTTTCTTTCAGCTTTCCCCAATTGCCTGATGAAAAACTGAAAGACAGAGGCCCAACTGTTCTTTCTTCACCTCTCCAGGTCTGGAACCAGACAGTTTTAGAGACTGGAACAATTCCTCCAATGATAGATGGAAGGGAACCCACATCTGTGGACTTGTGTGGTAGTCCAACTGAAACAGTTAAGATATTTCCCTCAGTAGCTTTGAAAGGGAACCATTTAGAAGAATGGCCCCTTTCACCTACTACAAGAGAATGGATTTCTGTACCTGCTGGAAGCTGCAAATTATCCCCTTCTTGGAAGATCCAAGTTCCCATCAAGGGAAAATGTGATGATAATCTTCCACAGTCTGGAAGACGGTGTCAAGATCTTGGGCAGGTTGATATTCCCAGCAGCTGGTGGAACTCAACAGAGGTGAAAAGTATGTCAGCACATGGTGATTGCATTCAAGCTCCCTCTCACAATGCCAAGAAATCGCTAGGAGCTACAGGCAGATTTGAATGCTTCCCAGTGTCTGCTGGTCTCTTGGCAGGTGAATCAGAAAGATGTTTTGGCCTAATCCCTCAAATTGATGATGTGTCAGCATCCTCAGACATTGGAGTGGGTTTAACGACTCCACCTTGTAACAGGACACCACTGGTTGGTCACACTTGTGAGGTGGAATCCCCTCTCTCCCCTGCTATGGAGGAGGAACTTCTAGAGGAGCTAGCAAAGCTGTTGCACACAGGAGCAAATGCACTATCTTCATCAGGAACCACAAACTTGCAAGCCAGTGCTCCAAGACTCACAGGGACCCTTGACTCATGCTCGGTTTCTCAAGCTACAGTTCAGATAAAAGGAAACTCTAGAAAACCTGCAAGGAAGCTTTACTTTCATGTCGGGAAGGAAGACAAACTTCAAGAGATTTCAGCTAATGGATTACCCCAGTATACAGCTGGAGGCAAATTAATTGCCTCCAGTGTGGGTCACCACACTACTTGTGCACAAGAATCTGATTCAAACAAGATGTTAGAAGACAACACCAGGTGTAATGTTACACAGACTAGTCTAGCTGTATCACAACCAAGTATTGTTGCTCTGCAATCAGAATGTGAGCTGTTGCAGAAAAATAAGCTTCTTGAAACTGCTGTAGGCATGTATGAGTTGAAAGGCTCTCTGCAACCAGTTAGAGATGGACACCAAAATACCAGAGAATTGAAAGACAGATTCCAGAATCACTCTGATGGGATATCAGAAAGCTTATCCCCTCTTCCAGAAGCATGTTCAAGTAAAAATCCGTGGGCACCCAACAACCCACGGAGTCACAGTTATCACAGGCCAACATCACACAGAGAGATTGAGGCTGTCTATGGGGAAGTTCCAGTCAAGACAACAGAGCAGCATGATGGCTCAAGTGTTTTGGTAGCTGATGTCAGACCTGGCACATCACTGGTGCCATCTTTGAGTCGCTGGCAGGAGATACCCAATATTGAGTCAGAGTGCTCACAATCAATCCTGGCAAATTCAATGGTCAGTGCACCATCTGACCAATTTTGTGCTAGAATTGACTCTCAGCCTAACTGCAACTCTCATAAGCATGGAGAAGAGCAGCCACAAATTTCATCACAGAGACAACTATCATCTGCAAAGACTGCCTCAGATGTTGATCAAACTAGCAGATCAAATGAGGATATGCCCTTGTCATGCAGTGTGATTGACATTGAGAGCCTGCCAGGAATTGGCTGTCCTTATCCCTCTTCACCAGATTCCCAATGCTCAGTCAAAATATCCAAAGGGACCACTTTCCGTGCTATGTATGAACAGGAAATTTCCAGCACGCAATCTATGTCCATTTCCAGGAAATATTTCCTGCAGAGCCAAGTCATACCATCTCCTGATTTCTCCATTGGGTGTGACTCTGACAGTGAAAGCACAGTATCAACAGCAAATGTCCGGTCAGCCACTGATGATCTACTTGAATCTCTTGAGAAGGTGAAGAATTTTCATATGAGTTGTTGGCTGCTTTCCATGCCATGAATTGTTGATAGCAGAGGCAGTGTATCCTCTTTAGAGCAGACTCCATGTGCTGATCGCATTACATGTCCAGTGAGTATATCATTGCAACCATTTATTGACCATATTGACCTGATTGAACCCTGGTGGTATAATCTGTACTAGACATGGAATGAGTAGGAATGTGTCACAAATATGTGCACATCTTGCAGAGATTAGGCTGGTTGTCACTGCCCTAACCCTCCTGTGTGCCACAAATTTTGCTCCAGAGAACACCCACAAGTTATCAGCAGGCACTTTTCACATGTGAGGATTCATCACTGTGCAAGCTGCAAAAAAGTGATCTTGGTGAATCACCAGACTGTGTTCACAAGGGTGAGCCTTGGGTAGAAAATACTTTTGACACATTGGAGAAACAGAGCAAGCTGCAAAAAAGTGATGCTGGTGAATCACCAGACTGTGTTCCCAAGGGTGAGCCTTGGGTAGAAGATACTTTTGACAAATTGGAGAAACAGAGCAATAAACAATGCCTCACCTTGGATAACTTTTCTGGCCCACTCCCCATCACACCCCGGAGTCAAGCTGAGGCCACTTTACGGCGATCTGCATCTTCATCATGCACTTGGGCCTGTGGCCTAAGAGGCACAGCAGGCCATTGTTTGCCATCCCTCGATGGTCTATGTAAACTATGGGATGAGCAATGTGTGGACCTCCTGACAAGGGCACTGAAATATAAGCAGCTAGTTGCAGACCCCAACCTCCTCAGTCATGAGGTAATTATTTTGCCTTTGCAACATGAAAGGCCACCAGCATTTTGTGGAATTTTCACACTTGCTGTGTTATGAAAATTCTTATGCATCCTTCCATACCACTATCCTACTTGTTTGGTGATGAACTATGCCACTGATGTCACAGGTCAGACTGGCGTATGATGTGCCACCGCTTCATGGCCCACCTACAATTGCATGGGAAATCCAGAGCATTGAGAGACTCCTAGAAAGACTGGAGAATCGGGAGATGCTGAAGGAGCTTGTGAAACAACAAAGGGATATTATCTACACCAATATTGCAACACATGCCAGTAGGCGAGAGCGTTATCAAATGTACAACAAGTGGGGTATTCGCAAATTATCTACTGGCAGGCTGAGGAAGATTGTGTATGGAATGCTCTGGAAAGATGCTAAAAGGTGTGCTTTCAGTCCCATCTATTGTGACACATCTTTCTACTCTTGTATCTAAATTGAATCATCTCACAGTGCAGAACATCATTCAACCAGAGTTTTTGAAAAGGTTCAACAACTTGAAAGAGAATGCGGCGTGTAGAAGATGCTGGCCTCTTCTGAGTCTTGCCATCTTGCTAATGTAGATGTTCCAGTAATATCTTCCTCACACATCAAGGGTATTGTGCTGTTTGTCATAGATTTCTACCATTGGCATAATTTTACAACAGGATGGTGTAGGTGCCCAATGATGTTATGCTGATCCAGTATACAAGATTCACCTGGCTCTAACCTTCAAGGAAGTACCAATCCATGATCCATTTTAACTTGCTTTCCTCACTCACCTTCTCATTGATCTGATACTTGGGATTCACTTTTGTGTCACTGATGCCATTGCAGGTACAATGAAAGTGCAGACTTGGTTATGCAGTACTTGTAACTCTTTGCTGCAAAGTAAGTGAATATGATCTAACAGACCCACAAAGCTCTTCATTCAATTCCATGAGAGCATAGATGTGGGGGAAATGTTCATCTTGTTGGGATGTTTGTTTTTGTACCAAGAGCAGCAGCCCTAAGCAGTATACCAGTCTCAAGAAATGTATCAACACATGCAAAGAGATTTAGAGTATGTGAATAGAGATACAAAATAGACAAAGGCAAGGACTACTGTTCTACTGTTCAGCACACTCAAATCAATAGGACTCCTTGTGGCTATTCTTGTGATGTACAGCAACCAAGTTGCAAGAATGTTTATGAAAGTTTTTCACGTTCATCCGTTATTTGTCTGCACAATTCTCCTCTTCAACATCGGTAAGTACAAACTCCTGTGACAGTAGTTCCTGGCAATACTTAAGCTTTCTCAAAGATATGAGAACTTGCTTGCATTTTGTTGATGGCATGTTGCCTTCCAGTGATCCATGTTTTCTGTAGGGCCTAAAGTTCTTACTAATCTTTTGTATTCAATTACATAATTCAGTAGTAATTACACAAGTCAGGGAACCTCTAGTTCAGTAATAACTACACAAGTCAGAATACAAAAGATTGTATCTTATCATGCAATGTATACAAAATTGCATTGAGCAAATGACTATTCTGGCTTTCAATGCAACACTTGCACAAGAACCATGCCTAGGACATTTGGCCAAGAAAGGTAGATCTATTTGTAATCACTTGTGACACACATGATTACGTGACTCCATAGTTGAACTGGACTCATCATTTCGCTCATGGCATAGAATATTACATGCACAATCTTTGACATGATTGGATTGTCAAAAAAAAATTAGAATTTTGCTTTTATTATGAAGGTTTGATGACATGTCATTGGGACCTTTACCATGAAATTTGTTCTTTTGGGCAATTTGACCATGTCGGTGAATTCATGTAATCGAATACGCCATGATCAAAGTGATGAGTGCAATATCATTATATTCATACACATCACAAGTGTATGTGTTCATGTAATTGAATATGCCACAACAAAAGTGATGAGTGCAATTTCATTATATTCATACACATCACAAGTGTCCAATTCAACTATGTAATGAATCATGAAGCTCATTGTCATGCGAGGAAATTGAACCCTCACCTTCTCAATTGGAACCCAAATCCTTAACTAATTTCCCCCAACTTCAACTTGTCTAAAATAATGTCACACAAATATAGACATGTATATGCAACATCTTGTGCGGTATGATTTAGTATGTGTAGGTAAAGCATGAGGTAGCAAGCTTCACCAAAATAAGGGCCCATGTGAGATGAAATTGAACACATGCCCAAATCTGGTGAAGTCCATTGTCAAGGGCTTTGTTGAGTGTAAAGACCTATTCCCAAAAATAAAATTAACAAATATAAATCCTGATGACACCCAACAAATACTCACAACATATCATGGGAAAAACAAATTTAAAGGAGGGCGGGCATTTTTTAGAAGATAATGCTTGCTCCTTTCAAAAGAGAAAACATTTGTAAAAGTAAGCATTACATTTTTCAAAATGCCCACCCTTTGTGGATGAAAAGTTATGCTAAATAAGGTGTTCTCCAACTACACTAATAATTAAATTTGAACATGCTTTTAGATACTCATGCAATTTCATAATGAAATCAATTTCATCGATTTAATTCCGATGATGAAGTTTCATTGAACTTGATTTAAATAAAGCAACTTTAGATTCCATAAGTAAGTCATCCTCTTGGATGACAACTCCAAATTGGAATTTGTTTAACCAATTCCTAAGTAAAGAGGAATGGAAAGATGTATTTTCATATATATGCATCTTTTTGGAGTTTTTTTCTTTTCAACACCATAGTCCTGAGCAAATTTTCAACATCTTTTGCACCAATTTGCATCCCATTTCTTGTCAATTGAATTTTAATTTCATTCAATGTATTTGAATTAAGTTTAAAAATTTGAATTCAATTTAAGAATAATTTGAATTCAATTCAATTCAAGTTACACATAATGTCATTCAATATTTTGATTTGAATGGAACTTAAATTTCAAGAAATAAAGTACATTTTTCCATCAATTAATTGTCTCTAATAGTGCACATCAACACAAAGCCCAAGTTAAATAATCATAATTTATATAATATCATTATTATTATTATTATTATTATTATTATTCTAGTTTGATGATTGCATCAAATTTTGTAATGCATTTAATTTTGAATTCAAAGAATTACATTGATTTTAAATATTTATTCCAGAAACTTGAGTGTAATTTTTTTGGGGGTTTTTTTTCAATTATTTTATTTTAAATTATGTTTATTTATTTATTTATTTTCACATGTCTTAAATATCATTATTAATCCTATTTTTATATATTTATTAATATTTATAATATTGCAACTAAAGTGCCATTACATTGACTTAAGGTATTTATTTCCAAAAATTCCATTAGATTTAGTTCAAATTCCATTGAATTCAAATATGTTGAATGAAATATATATTCCATTTAATTCAAATTGAGTTGAATTTGATTACATTAAATGAAATTCAAATTCAATTAATCCAATTGGATTTAGATTCAATTGAATTGATGAGAAACATGCATATGCAAATCAATGCACAAGGTATTGAAAATGTCGTCTTCATTGTGATTATGATGTTGAAAAAAATACAACTCCAAAAAGGCACTTTTCCATTCCATTCATAACAAATTCTAGACCAAATTTTTATTTTTGTAAAACAAGACTATTAATGGACCTTATTAAACATGTCTACCCTATAATAGCTTGATGTTACCATTTTCATTCAAATAATATAATTATAAAACTTTGTGGTAGGGGGGGGGGAGGGGGGGGGGGGGTTTTTATTTTTTTGAAATTACTTTTTAAAATAAAAAAATATTTTAAATTCAATTTTTTTA
>Ga0116227_10016025_pt1 | contig 10917 bp, 9 predicted proteins | sample S1TSphgellanicum_FD_89693 | JGI IMG/M metagenome (GOLD analysis project Ga0116227, IMG submission 89693) | Host-associated microbial communities from peat moss isolated from Minnesota, USA - S1T2_Fb - Sphagnum magellanicum MG | ecosystem: Host-associated > Plants > Peat moss > Unclassified...
AAAAGTTATTGATGTTAAAAGGCATGATGATGCATAAATCAATAAAATGCACTTGGAAAATTTGAAGAAATGGAAGCTTCTTTGGAAGCCACACTACTATATTCCATTCACATGGGCAATTTTTAAATTGAATAATATTCAACATGTGTGGATATGGATCATAACCAAAAACATGGGTTCACTAGAAGAAATTATGTCTTTTTACAACCAAAAAATCAATGACTAGATATCATAAACAACTATATAAGTGACTAAGATCATAAATAATTCTTCAAATTTATGTGAAAAAAGTTTTAGTCATATATTAATGGTGTGTTTGACTAATAGATGATGACATGGTAACGTGAAGGATGACATCATTTTTCCATTGCAAGTTTTCATCCATATGGCATCCATGATTGATGACAAAGTGATGTGCATGTTCAAGATATCATTTGAAAACATGACTATGATAAAGTCATTTCAAATATGATTAAAGAATGACATGTACAAAATGATGTGTCATTACATAGAGAATATAGTTGTGAAATTACTTTTCAATGATTCAAAAATGAATATTAATCACCTATTATGAGTATAAATGAACATAAGGAACTATTGTGTGTAATGAATTGATTTTGATTAATATTAAACAATTTGGTAATATAAGAACTTTTATTACATTTTTCTTGAATATGTTTGATATATGATCCATTTCCAAACGTCCTACATGAATAAACTATATATTATACATTGAAATAAATTTTAATGGTAAAAGTATGAAATTTTATAAACAAATTTTTATACACACACACACACACACACACACACATAATTGATTTATGATTCACTTATAAATATTTTACGTGGATAAATTAAATGGCCTCATATGTTTAAATTAAAAGTTATTAGTAAAATTATGATATATTTGAAGAAATTTTTTATAATGTAAATTCCTAAATCAAATGAAGGTTTTAAATATTATATATATATATAATTAACCATAAAGGTTTTTCCATTTACAAATCATTTGTTTGAATTTATTTTTTCCAAAAAGTGGTAATTGAAATGTTATTCAATAATAAAATTCAAATATTTTCTCCTTTGAAATGAATTTACACTTTTTAAAAAGTTATATTATTGTGTACATTGTTGAAGGAAATTTATGAATAATTTTTCATTTTTTTCATTGGGACAAATTATCAATAAAATGTGAATTATCAAATTTGAAGTTTTTTGTAATATTGAAATGAAGTATGGTCTAAATATAATAAGCACTAAATTTTTTACACAACAAGTGGGGTGGTTTGGTGGTAAAGGAGTTGATTTCCATCCTTGGGGGTTCAAGGATCAAATTTCACAAATGACATTCATTGTGATCAACATCAAAATATCGAAAGAATATTTTTTACCTACCTAGATTACCTAGGTTAAATGTTGACCTAAGTTAATCAAAGTATGTAGATTAAGTGAACTACTTAACTATTTCAATTAGGTTTCAAACCTAGCTTAGGTGGTGACATGTGTCAACAATTGATAAGATGGAAAATAATGAAATTAAATAATATAATATTATAAATATTATATTATATTTATATTACATAATAGTAAATTTATAATGATAAATTTAAATTTTAAAAATTAATGTTCCCCAAGTGTTTGGGTCCAATTTGTAATAACAAAAACCAATTAAATGTCCTAAATGACTACTATTTTAAATGACTCTTGTTTTAAACAATTCATCCATAATGACTTTAGGGCTATTAGTCATTTTTGTCATTTATAACTATAATACTAGTCATAAATTTAGACATATATTTGAAATTTCTTCTAGTGGTTGTTTATGAAGTAGTTATGAAAGTTTTGCTGCTAATAGTCTTTGGTTGTGATTTGGACCAAAGTTGTGGACACTAGTTGTTTGCAGGCGCTTTATAATTTGTCACATCAACTTGTGAAGACATTCACAGAGTTCTTATACCCTTCATTTTTTTATGCATGCATTTAACAAGAGAAGGGGTCATAATATGTTGGCTTTTATGTTCTATCCAAGGTTTTAAAACATCCAACTGGTTATTAGGTATTTGGGTAGTGAAAATGTTGTTGATCTAGTTGTTGAATATGATGAAAATTTATTGTTGCCTTTACTAACGAAAAAAAAAATGTTGAAATTTGATAAGGTTGAAGTGTCTTATGATCTCCATTCACAAGTTGATTTTAAAGGTTTGTTTCACACCACAACAATTAGACATACATAAACATCATGTCAAGGGAGCTTGTTGGATTTTGACGATTTTTTATTGATGTAGAAAGTTGCAAATGTGTGTTATCTTGGTGGTGAAAAGAAGAACACAAGTTTCCAACCATTGTTCTTGTAACATGACATATTATTTCCATCCCAACCAACCAAATTGAATGAAAGAATATCATTTCCATTGTTGGAATTTTTGACAACACTTTGTATATGCCATTTACAAATATAAAATTTGGACAAGTTGACTTTTGTGAAAACAATTGGCCATCTGATTGATGGATTGGATGGTTGAAACCCACTAACTTTTTATATGCATATGATGTGGAATTAAATTTGATAGCAAAGCTAGAAGCTAAATTCCAATATGAAAATCACAAAAATTTCTTAGGCCTAAATGAACCTTTTAATTTAATTTTCTCTTTGTGCATGTGGTTGGTGACTAATGGGTTTATTTGTGCTCTACTAAAAGGTTGTAAATGATGAATTGAACCATCTATCAGGGTTTAGGGTTTTAAACAAACTCATCCCTGATTCCACATTATGAAAGGTTTGACAATTTCTCAATGTTTTACTTGGGTGTTTGTTGTATTTTTTTTTTGTCTCTTACATGGGTGTCTATGTCTAGAATATAAAATGCCAATTGTGTTTGTTTCATCTATCTTTTGTGGGTGTTAATATCATTTGTAGTTTGGTGTGTTTAGTGTTTTCAATGTGTTGGTTAATGTTTCTTTTCTCTTTCATGAGTTTGTGTTTCTTGGAAATCTATTATGTTTGTGTCTAATGTTTTTATGTTAGGTATGTGTTGATGTATAATGCTTATGCATATGTGTTTATGTATAATGTTTTTGTGTTTGTGTCTCTTGGAAATCTATTATATTTTATGTGTGGATAATTTGTGTTATGTGTGTGGAGTGTTAAGTTTCATGTGTGTTGTATGTGGTTATCGTGTTTTTTTTAAGTTTGATGTTTATTGTACTTGATGTGTAGCTCATTTGTCTTGTGTTTTATGTATTGGTTCTTATTATAAGTTTTGTGTGTCAACTATGTGTTTTTATCTTATGTTTTCAATTTTTAATGTATTAATAGTTTCTAAGGATATATCTTGAAGGCCAGATGAAAAATAAAACAAAATATTTTCTTAAAACCTAAAATCATAAAACATGGTAAAAAATGTTCATTTTGATTCACCATTTAATAAACTTTTAAGGGAATTTAATTGTTTAGTTTTAGAAATTTTAGAATACATCCATATCCTCTTTGAAGTTAGTTTCTTTTTGCTTGTAAATTTGTTCTTCACCTTAAAAATGCAAAGACCCAAGCTTTTTATTTGTTAAAGACTTGGGACCTAGTTCTTCAAAAGGGATTTTTGTCAAAAAACATAACCAAGGAACTTGAATATACTTGTTTGAATTTTTAAAAAAGAATCAGGCTATACACACAAGTAAATCACGTAATCAAACCTTTGTCCCCACCTAATATCCACCCAACATTGGTCAGTGGTGCGAACTCAATTATGATATTTGCTTCACCCTAGTGGGTCAGTACAAGGCATAACACACCTACCTTGGGTAAACTAGCACCCATGTTTGGTACCATTGTAAAAATCCCAAAATCCATTTAATTTATTTATAAATATTATAAATATCCCATGCTTAGACTAAATCAAAGATTCCAAATTCAAATTCAACGTTTTTGGGGTTGAATATTGTCACTAAGAGGCCTCATTAAAAAAAAGGTGGAGGTACCACTTTAGTTCACCCTAGCCAATGCACCTAACCCTTGTTTAATTATTTGAGGGAACTCCCCAAGTACAATTTCTCATTCTAAGTTAACACTACAAAGTTTTGTGTAATACCCTTTTGATGGGGGGGGTTTTTTTTTTGGGGCATGGAACCTTAGCCATGGGTTTGAATCAATCTTGACCATAGAATTGATGCATTCTTTGGTTGTTATGTCGTAGAACACCTTGCTATTAACGCATTGCATAAGTCCTACACCCCGGGTCCTCCATAGGTTCAAGGATGTAATGCCATGACAACAAGGTCTGCCCTTTTGTGTATAATAGTAACACTTAAAGCCACATGTGTTATTAGAATAAGGGCCACACAAGGTGGAAGCAAGGTAGGCTCAATTCTAGTAATGCCCATGGCTAAGTGCATTTCATGGTGTATAAATTTATGGTTTTTATTCCATTTTTTTATAAAAATCATGTGATACCCAGTGGATACTTAACAAGTACCCATTGGGTATCATGGGAACGAAAACATGGCATTTCAAAAAATGACATGCTTGTTAATTGGATGTGGACATTCCATTTTTCCAAAATACCCATGAATTCCTACATTTGACCTGATCCAAATCTCAATTTCAAAAATTAATAAGCCCAATTTTACATTAAGAATTAAGGCCAAAAAAACCTTGAGGCCAATTTTGAACATTTTTGAAAAGAAAAACCATGTAAATTAAAATCAAGTATGTGAACCCATCCACCAAATGTAAAAGGCAAATGTGAACAAAAGTAGACACAACCCAAAGGAGAAAAAAACAAATAATCAACAAAAATCAGATAAACACCCTATGTAAAGAAGATTCATGGCTACAAAATGACAATCAATGATAACAAAAAAGACCTAGGACGAAAGAATCAAATCATTTGCCACAAGTCAACTAGTGCACTACCTATGATGTATGGAAGAGATGAGGAACCCCAACCAAGTGCAGTACCTCGCTAAAGAACTATAATGGCTTGCATAAATTACAAGGCTATGGACATGTGATGTCGATCATAAGAAATAAGCATATAGGGGACTAAAAATGATGCACCCCCAAGCTCCTTAGTGGACTTAACTGCGAGTCCAAAGAAGAAGACAACGGAAGGAGAAGGAATTGGGGCACGTTCCCTAGCTCCCAACATTTCGGGGGTAGAGGGGCGTGTTGGAGTTCCAAGATGGGACTAGGAAGATTGACAAGCAAGTCATTTACTCACACAGACTTGCACAAACCAAACAATAGGTTGGTTATTGCGTAGTTGGAACCTTTTGGTGCAAGGATGAACCACGGGCAAACATGGACTCATAAGACTTACCACAACCCGGACTTGGGGGAAGCCACCACCTTCCCCCTTATAATATACTATGTGCTTGGCCATGGGACTAGCACCCAAATGTCATTTTGTCCCAAGACTCCCAAGTGGGAGTCCTGAAATTCCCAAAGTTGGGACTTTCGCAACTTTGGGGGCCCATAACTTTGGGTGAAGACCTCAGATTGAGATATGTTCTAAAGAAAAGTTATAGCTCTCATCAAGAGCTTTCCAACGGTATGTTGCATGCCACCTGCACACAAGGAAATTAGGGCGATTCTCAACTTTTAGTGGTCAGGAATCAAATTGGCAATTTAACTCCCAACCTTTTTTTTGGCCATAACTTATGTTTGACGTGTCCGAATGGGTGATGTGAGCCCAATTTAAACATCTATGTTCCAAGAGCTTTTTAATGATATAAGGAACTTTTCAATTGAATTAGTTTTGACCCCTGCAATCGCCCTTTAAAAATTTGGGAGTCCATTGGGACTCCAACTCCCAAAATGGGAGCTCACTTGATAGTGTGGGGGTTCATTCCCTCAACTTTCTTGCACTCCTGAGAGCATGAAATGTGATTCATGGGTTCACTCTTGACCCGCACCTTCGCAAGCCCTTGCCTTGGTGATGAGCCCAAGGTTAAGGTTCTAACAAAAAAAGACTATTAATGATGTGTGATAGTGGTTTATGCACAAGTAGTAAAAAATGAATCAAAACGAGAATGAAAACACCCATATGTTTCAATAGTAAGGGGAATGAAGTCATCACCTTTGTGTTCGCTCAATGTATGATTGTGTCTTCTCCTGAATAACCATCATTATTGCACATGTTATCATTGTTGGTGTTTGTTGCACCATATTTGTGCGAGTCAGGTTAGCAATGACAACATCCATCAAGGTCTAGAAATCGTCTCTAGTGATAAGAATATCCATGCATCATTGGATGTGGCAAGGGTAAAGGTTGGAAACCTCCTTCTGAACATGTGTTCCATTCTCCAAGGTAATGTTATGACAATATCCCAAAATGTATTATGGGTTGTTATACATTCACTTTCACATGGCATTGAAACAAATGGGTATTTAGATCATCAATGATATGACAGCACTAACATTGTGAAAGATGGGCAATCATAGGATGTGGCAAGTCAAGACATGTATGTAATGTTATAAGGAAATGGATTGAGGATAAACAAAATGCAAGTGTGGTAGGAAGAACTAATAACCAAACACTTGCCCTTGAACCCACACTTGAGCAAAAATGTGTTCACATGATATTTGAAGGAGCATCTACTAGAAGAGAAGCAAATTCTTGCTCGTGTAGGTGATTTGCCAAAGAAGCCTATAATTGGGGATAAGATTGAATCACTAAGCCCTCAAAGGGTAGGATCTGAAAGTAGATAACCTAGTGTAACATGACTTAGATATCTCATAGTGCCATCTGGAATGGAGAAGTACTAGTCTTAACATGTGTTACTACATTTAGAAGAATAAAGTGATCATCCTATTAAAAATGGGTGATAAGTGCAGGAGTGATCAATGCCCAACATCCCAAGAATGTGAAAACATCAATCCAAACCACACAAGGGAGGTTGAGCTCACTTGAAGAAGCAAGAAGAGTGGCCTAAGGACGAGTTAAGTGATTAATAAAACCACAAAAATATCCCACACTGAGTAACTTTTCCAACATAGCTATGGTATGAATATCAAACTTAGCATAATGCTACAAAATACTTGGAGATGGAAACATTATATGAAACAAATAACTAGGGCACTGGGCATAACATAATGATAACATCACAAAATCCACCTAAAGATTTGCAAACAAAAGGAAATTAGATATCAACTCAAGATCGTTATGAAGAACCTCAACCATAAACGATTCAACAAATGATCTGGATCCCATTAGTGTGCCCAAAATACGAAAACTTGAGTCAAAAGTAAGAAAGCAAGGAACAAATGATATAAAAGTTATCCAACCCCTATGGAAACTAAACTACACATTTCATTAATTGCATTGAAAGCCTTAATGCTAAAAATTCTTGCTTCAATTGTAAAAAAACAAGAACCACATCTAATGCAAGACTTATTATATGCATATCATCCACCAACGAAGGGAAAACACAAGTAGGGTGGGCTAAGCTATAGGGTGAAAAACTTGAAAGTGAACTAGAATAAACAATGTTCTTCCCAATGGGTCCCCCTATCATGTATTTGATTTTGACGAAATGACTATGAGATCCCCATGCTCGAATTTTGAAAAAAATACATTTGGGATGGGTGTGCATAAAATCGTCAAATAAATGGAATAAACTAATCTAGATAATTGGGCGGATTGTAACCTTTGAAAAATGGTTGATTGTGACATCGAATTGAAGGTATTACGAACATCCATTTGTATCACCACCCAATATAGATGCAAACGTAACATAGTTCGAATGTTATGAACCATTATCTCACACCCGCCATGAGTTGCTAAACCAAATTAATGAAAACTTAAATGTTCCATGAAAGTATCTTTAAATTGAATAGCCAATGTGTGGGCAATTAAGTGACATGTTGTCAAATCGATCATGATGGGACTTATGCTTCCAAATTGTTTCTCTAATGTTAAGAGTCAAAATGTAGAAAAAAAACACGATACTAAAGGTGGAACATGACCTCGAACAATGTGCCCACATACCTAAAAAAAAGAGGGTCAAGACCACTTGTAGAATCATCTGACAAAACAATTTCGTAAAAGCTCATACACCATACCAAAAAGGCCATTGGAAAAAAGATGTGGTGAATGAGCCAAATTAAAAATAAATGTTTTTCGATTTAAAGAACTTTCATTTCAGGATGGAAATCATCAACAAAAGTGGGGAGATCGACCTCAACAAGTGGATGGAGAAGGTAAATGATTCTCACGGTTTTGTCAGATGGGGTTACAAGTGTCTTTAGAGTTAGTGCATGTATTGCTCGAGTGTACTACCTTACATGAACAAAGGCTCATGCGTGGCGTAATCGTGCTAATGGAAGTGGTGTAGGATTTGGAATTGACTCCAAACATTTGCGATAAGTTAAAGTAAATGTTTTAATCATGTGCTCCTTTATAATGTTTCTTAATTGCCACCCATGTATCAACATAAGCAAACTTGAGTCTCTTGGTGACCTTTTTCATCACCCTGTGGAGGAAAGGACAAACACCAAAAAAGGAATAATATAAAAACATGCTAAGTTAAAATATTGGAAGGATCAAATGCTAATCAAGATAAAAGAATATGCAAAGCTCGTTAAACATCAACTCGAAGAATATATGAAATATGATGGTATGAACAAGGATGAAGTAAACGCGAATGAAAAGCATCAATGATGTCTATAGATGCAATCTATGTCCATGTTGAAGAGGGAGGAAAACGTGGTAAAGTCAAGGACAATGTTGTCCCTGAAACAGATGACTGCTTATGAGTAGTGCATGAAAGTTGGTGCCATGTTAAACCCCCTACATTGAATAGACAAGCGCTAGAAGGACAAGAAACGTAGGGTCATTTTTTGGCCCCAAGTTATTAATAAATGATAGAACATTAAGTTAGGATATTAATAAATGCTGGAACATTGGCCCCAAGGGTTGCAAATTGGCTTCCCAAATTTGAACGATATCTTTTTTTCAGCCTTAGGGCCAATATGAAGGCCATAAAGTTCAGCATTTATTAGTAAGGTGGGGCAAATTGAAAAGATTTTTTCTATCTCAGCTTCAACTCCTACTGTGAAGCCATTGGCTGATTTAAACTTTTTGCACCAATAGGAATGCTTGATTTGGGTTGAACATGGGCCCTGACTCCTAGTGTAAAGCGGGCCTTTAAGTTAACTTATGGATGGATGGATGGATGGATGGATAGATGGCCCCATCAGATTTCTCCAGACAGCCAAAAACTCTAAAGCATCTTCTTCTCACCTGGTTTGGGCTGTTGTGAATTAACAGCCCAAAAGTTTTTTGTCACCCAATGAACAAAAACTGTGAAGCAATGAATTAAAAGCCCATTTAAGTTTACATTTAGAGAAGCATGCAAATACGCCAAAACAAACACTCTGACATATTAAACAAAAGCAATAAACAAAATTTTATATGCTATTTGCAGGACATGCAAAGGAATAGGTAGGTTGCTTGCTCTGTTGTGCACATGCAGCCCAGCCCAGAGCCATTTTGCCAGCACCCTAGAAATATTCAAACTTGATTTCATTGCCTGACACACTCCCCTCTCCCTCCCTCCTGTTTTTGGCTCTTGGCTCTTGGCTTGGCTTGGCTTGGCTTGGCTTGGCTTGAGCCTTATACACCAATCATCAAATCCAAAAGGCCACCTCACAAAAATAATTTTAAAAATAATAATAATAATAAGCCAGTTATTACCCCTCAGACCAAAATGTACTTGTGCCTAAGGTCAGTTTCGTCATTAAATAATCCTCAAAATAGTAAAATGATTTTTTTGTGAAAATATCAAGTTGACATGTTGAAAATCAATCATAATTATCTTAGGCTACAGTCTGAATAATTTTCACTACCCCATTTCACAATATTATAGTAGATGATGAAAAAATTATATAATTTAAAATCTTAAAAATGAGTACATGTTTTGAAAAATAAAAAATTATTCGTTTTGTCAATGTGGAAACTGACACTAGGCTACAGGTATTAGAATACATCTTGGAGTGTGCTAGAATACAAAAAAAAAAGTTGCAAATTGACAAGCTTTATTTATTGACAAAGAAAATCTTAAGAGATTTTTATCAGAGTGTTTTATGAATTCTGACCCACATTTTAAATTATGTAAATTTTTAGTTAGTGTCATGAGTGGGACCAGTGATTTTTTTGGGGATAAATTATTTTTTTCTTTTTTGAAAAAAAACATATTGGGAGAAAAAAAGTATATTGTAAAATTGACTTATTTAGCTAGCTTTTTTTTTTTTTTGGACAAAAATTTTGCCAAATTTTCAATATCCAAATATTGAAAAATAAAAAACCCTGGTCATGGCTCATTAACTATTGATGGTAGTTTTAAAGAATAAAATTAAATATCATGGAGGATTTTAACTGGCTCAGTTAGGCACAATTTTGTTCATTGGGGTCAGAGTTATTTGACACACACTTTGGAGTTGTCTTGAGCCCTTTCCTACTTGTAGCACTTTTGTCAACAAGGTCTATAACTAGTCTAGACTCTATACCTGCCAATTCAGCAGGTAGGTTTTAAAAATGGTCTAGTCTTATAGATGGCTAGTTTGAGACCTACCTATGGGACCTCTTATGCCCTGGTGGGCACATTCTACCTACCTTACTTCATCCCTAGGGCCCACCCTAGCAGTGCCCACTCTAGTTTTTCACATGGTAGGTTAGAAAAAGCTATGTCTTTACTAGGAGGCAGGATGTACCCTAGGGGACACCTTCTCTCATAATCTACCTCCTAAACTCATCCTAAGAGGAGGTGTTTTTTCTTTTTTCTTTTTTTTGGGGGGGGGGGGGGGGGGGGGGGCTATTGTTTAATATAGTAGATATTTTTAAAAAAATGGGGAAAATAAATTATTTTACTAAAGAGGGAAAAAAAAAAAACCAAACATTACCACATTTTTTTTTAAAGAAT
>Ga0116227_10016026_pt1 | contig 10916 bp, 13 predicted proteins | sample S1TSphgellanicum_FD_89693 | JGI IMG/M metagenome (GOLD analysis project Ga0116227, IMG submission 89693) | Host-associated microbial communities from peat moss isolated from Minnesota, USA - S1T2_Fb - Sphagnum magellanicum MG | ecosystem: Host-associated > Plants > Peat moss > Unclassified...
GGAACCCGGTATACGACCGGCAGACGCAAATTTTTCCTGGTAGTCAACTGTAAGGGGGAAGAACGACTGGCCTGGTTTGGGTTCTTTATTTGCTACCACAGTGGCCAGCAAAATAGCATTCCCTAAACGCACCGTAACAGCACCGTCAGCCTGACGGGCCAACTTGCCGGTTTCGATGGTCACCATACGACCGTCTCCTATATCGAATTTCACTGAAATAGGTGTCAGATTCATAATAAAGTGAGGATTAAAAATAAAGTCATTCTTTTTTGATCGCTAAAGAACAACAAAAGGTATACATACAAAAAAACTATTCCCAACCATATAAGTTGGGAATAGCGCTATAATTAAGTCATGGTTATTTCCTGATACCTAACTTCTCGATGAGGGCACGGTAGCCTGTGAGGTTGGTTTTAGATAAATAGGAAAGCAAACGCTTTCTCTGGCCAACCATCTTCATCAAACCACGGTGGGTAGAAAAATCTTTTTTGTTTTGTTTCAGGTGACCGGAAATGCTGTTGATACGCTCAGTCAGCAGTGCGATTTGTGCTTCCACAGAGCCTGTATTTTTTTCGCTTCCACCAAATTCCTTAAAAATATTGGCTTTCTTTTCAACAGTTAAGTAAGACATCTTTAAAAATAATAAGTAATAATAATGTTTTTTGTCGCTATTTTTCCGGTGCAAAGGTAATTTAAAAAATAGGAATTACCAATTAACCGGAAATTAATAATAAATGAGGGATAATGTACATCCGTAATGTTTTCTCTCTCAACAACTCCTAGGAAGAGAAATTCACAGCTGCATTATCCGTTACATGCCCGTTTTCAGTACGGAGTACTCTCGACGGGAATTTCTGTAATACGATGTAATCATGTGTGGCCATCACAATGGCAGTTCCCTCCCGGCAAATACGGAATAACAACTGCATAATACCATCGGAGGTTTCCGGATCCAGATTACCCGTTGGCTCATCCGCCAGGATCAGTTTCGGCGAATTCAGCATAGCCCGGGCAATATCCACACGCTGCTGCTCTCCACCCGATAACTCATACGGCATCTTAAAGCCTTTGGTACCCAATCCCACCTTTTCCAGTACGTCATTGATCTTTGCTTCTATTTCCTTAGGATCCTGCCAACCGGTTGCCCGGAGCGCAAATTTCAGATTATCATGCACGTTGCGGTCGGTTAATAACTGAAAATCCTGGAATACCACACCCAGATTCCGGCGAAGATACGGCACTTTTTTCCAATCCATCTTCTTCAGGTCAAAACCAACTACCTGACCAGTGCCATCATTTAATGGTAAATCCCCATACAAGGTCTTTAACAAACTGGATTTCCCGGTGCCGGTCTTACCAATGAGATACACAAATTCACCCTTATTCACCGTGATATTCACATCTGATAATATCAATGAGTGCCCCTGGTATATACTGGCGTTCGTTAATTGTATGATAGGTTGTTCAGGCGTCATGTCCTTTCTGTTTTTTTACGGTCTGTGCGGACAAAAATAACTAATTAAAAAATAACTCGTTGTGATAATATGTCAAATTTCCATCTCTATAAAACTAAAAAAATAGTTGTTAAACTAACAAACTAGTTATAACTTAGGTATACAAACAGACAACAACTCATGAAACAGCTCACCAAAGCAGAAGAACAGATCATGCAGGCCCTCTGGGAAACAGGGCCCGCCTTCGTAAAAGATATCATAGAAGTAATGCCCGAACCCAAACCGCATTACAACACGGTGTCTACCCTCGTGAAAATACTCATCGAAAAAGGCTTCGTCGATTTTAAAGCCTATGGTAAATCACACCAGTACTTTGCGCTCGTCACCAAAGATGCCTACAGCCACAAAACCGTGAACAACATCGTGAAAGGCTATTTCGACGGCTCCTTCAGCAACATGGTATCCTTCTTTGTGAAAGAGAAAGAGCTGAGTATCTCCGAACTGGAAAAACTGGTACAAAAAATCAAAGCATCTCAAAAACCATAGCCATGACAGTACTGCTCACCTATCTCTGCAAAGTGATCATCTGTTCCGCGGTGCTGTATAGTTATTATTATATCGCTCTGCGTAACAACCGCTTCCACCAATGGAACCGCTATTATCTCCTGCTGATTACACTGGTGTCTTTACTCACGCCCCTGCTCCAAATCCCGCTGCCCGGGCAGGCCAGCGAATCAACCGGCGTACTTTCCTATACGGCCCGTATCGCCAACATCCGGGAAACCGTGATCCCCGCCAACCCGGGACTGAGCTCCGGTACCATTCTCAATGCCCTGTATATCACGGTCATCGCCTTGTTTATCACCCGCATCGGTATCAGTCTGTTCAAAATCAGACAACTGATCCGCCGCAGCCAGGTACAGGAAATTCCACCCTACCGGTTTGTGAAAAACAACGCTATCAAAGCGCCCTTCTCTTTCTTCCGCTATATCTTCTGGGATGACCAAACTTCCCTCAACACCCCCGAAGGACAACAGATCTTTAAACACGAACTGGTGCACCTGCAGGAAAAACACAGCACCGATAAACTGTTGATGGAATTCGTAACCGCCATCTGCTGGATCAATCCCTTCTTTCATCTTATCAAGCGGGAACTGGCACTGGTACATGAATTCATGGCCGATAAAAAAGCAGCCGGAGAAGAAATTGCCGGCTACGCCCAAACCATCCTCCAGATGGCCTTTCAGAGCAAACAATTCAGCATTACCAACGATTTCTTTCATCCGCCAATAAAACGAAGAATCCTTATGCTCACGCAATTCCACACCCCCAGGTTTAGTTACCTGCGACGTATACTCGTGCTGCCACTGGCCGCATTCATCTTTTGTTCCTTAGCATTTGTGGCCGATAAGCGCCCTTCCGCCATTCCGGCGCTGGCCGCAATTGCAGTGCCTACCCCTATACCTGATCCAGCCCCAATCCCGGCTGCTACTGCCCCGGTAGTAACGGACACCACACCCGTTAAAAAGAATACCGGAAAAGGGGAAATTTTCACCTTTGTAGAACAGCCCCCTCAATTTCCTGGAGGCGAAGAAGCCCTGGCAAAATATCTCTCTAAAAACATCCGCTATCCCAAAACAGCCCAGGAGAAAAATATTTCCGGTGTTGTATACGTACAATACGTAATAGACCAGGACGGCAATGTAACGGATGTACACTCGGTTGGCAAAAATCTTGGCTTTGGCCTGAACGAAGAAGCCGTACGCGTTGTAAAGGGAATGCCGCAATGGGCGCCAGGTATGCAAAATAAACGCCGGGTGTCTGTACAGTACAACCTGCCCATCCGCTTCGCGCTGGACAATCCGGCGATTCCCGAAAAACCGGCCGTGAACTTTCAACCCTCAGATAATACGGAAGTCTTCACCTTCGTAGAACAGCCACCTCAGTTCCCAGGCGGAGAAGCCGCCCTGATGAAATATTTGAGTAAAAACATCCGTTATCCCAAAACCGCGTACGAAACAAAAACCAGTGGCACCTTATTCGTACAGTTTACCGTGAAATCAGATGGCTCCATTACGGATGCTAAAACAGTGGGACCTAAAAAAGGAAACGGACTGGAAGAAGAAGCCATTCGGGTAGTCAACGAGATGCCAAGCTGGGAACCCGGTGTACAAAATAAACGCCCGGTAAACGTGCAGTTTAACCTGCCGATCAGATTTACGCTGACTAACTAACACGACTATACTTTATCAATCATGAAGGTCCCGGTAAAACCGGGACCTTTTTTTATGGATTTTGTTAGAGAGGGCATCTCAATAGAAAGATCACGTTATGTTTTACTGGTTGCTCGCAGCGCTTATGATTCCGCCATCCGATACGACGATAAAATCTCCGGGTAATGAGATCATTTGCTATTTCGAAGAAGAGATGCCCATTTTTCCTGGTGGAGAAGAAGCCCTCGTCGCCTATCTTAAAAAGAATATAAAATATCCGGCTGCGGCGCTAAAGGCCAATGTGAGCGGAACCGTCTTGGTACAATTTATTGTGAAAGCAAATGGCACCATCGCTGGTGTTAAAACAGTTGGCACACCGCAGGGGAAAGGGTTAGAAGAAGAAGCCATCCGCGTGGTGAGTGGCATGCCAAAATGGAAACCGGCTAAGATGAACCGCAAGTTTGTGGATGTATGGTTTAATTTACCGATCCACTTTAGCATGCCCGGTCAGGCAAAAGACGCTCTGACAAAACATCCCTACATCACTCCCCCATCAAAATAAAAAAGCAGCCCCATTAACCGGGACTGCTTCCTACCTTCTTATCTTCTGATTAATACACAAAAGTACCAGCCGGCGCTATCACTGTCACTTTCTTCTCTTCTGCCCCTTCTACGCGGCCTATAATCTGTGCATCAATGTTAAAGCTCTTTGAAATGCTGATGATATCTGCTGCGATCTCCGCTGGAACATACAATTCCATTCTGTGACCCATGTTAAATACCTGGTACATCTCTTTCCAGGGCGTACCGGACTGCTCCTGGATAAGACTGAACAACGGTGGAACCGGGAACAGGTTATCCTTGATCACATGCAGTTTCTCGATGAAATGCAGCACTTTGGTTTGTGCGCCACCGCTGCAATGTACCATGCCGTGGATCTGCGGGCGGAACTGCTCCAGCACTTTCTTGATCACCGGCGCATAGGTACGGGTGGGAGATAATACCAGCTTACCGGCATCTACTGCACCAAAACCCGGAATATCTATTTTATCTGTCAGCGATTTTTTACCGCTGAATACGAGTTCATAAGGAATGTTGGGATCAAAGCTCTCCGGATATTTCTCCGCAATGTCTTTGCTGAATACATCGTGACGGGCGCTGGTTAAGCCGTTGCTGCCCATACCGCCGTTGTATTCCGTTTCGTAGGTTGCCTGTCCGTAAGAAGCCAGTCCCACTACTAAATCCCCTGCCTGGATACGATCGTTGGAGATCACATCTGCTCTTTTCATACGGCAGGTAACGGTAGAATCCACGATGATGGTACGTACCAGGTCGCCCACATCAGCAGTTTCACCACCGGTAGAATAGATACTGATACCGTGGTTGCGCAGTTCTGCGAGAATGTCTTCCGTACCGTTAATGATGGCTGCAATCACTTCCCCTGGCAGCAATTGTTTGTTGCGGCCAATAGTGGAAGAAAGCAGGATATTATCTGTAGCGCCTACACAAAGCAGGTCGTCCATGTTCATGATGATGGCATCCTGGGCAATACCTCTCCAAACACCGAGATCACCGGTTTCCTTCCAGTAAATGTAGGCCAGGGAAGATTTGGTACCCGCACCGTCCGCGTGCATAATATTGCAATAAGCGTCATCGCCCCCTAAAATATCGGGTACTATTTTACAGAATGCTTTCGGGAAAAGACCCTTATCAATATTCTTAATGGCATTATGCACATCTTCCTTGCCTGCTGAAACACCGCGTTTGGCGTAAATATTATTATCCACCGGGAAATAAATAAATATGTAAATAAAAAATTAACTGAATAAAGATGCTCTTCAGGCTGCAAAAGTAACAGATTCCGTGCAGAATGCCCGCCGAATGTGTTAGATTTGCACGGCGATTTTGATAGTTATTGATTTATATGCAGGTTCACAGGGACTTAGACCATTTACCGGAATTCCGTAATGCTATTATCACGATAGGCACTTTCGACGGAGTACATGCAGGACACCGCTTCATTATTGAGCAGTTGCAGCAGGCTGCCAATGCCTGCGGGGGCGAAACCGTGATAGTTACCTTTGACCCGCATCCAAGGGAGGTATTGCTTCCCAAACCCAATAACATCCGGCTGCTCACCACCCTACCCGAAAAAATCGCCCTGTTAGAGCGCGCCGGCATCGATCACCTCGTAGTAGTACCTTTTACCAAAGCATTTTCTGAAATGGCTGCCCGCAGCTACCTGGAAGATTTCCTCGTGGCCCGTTTCCAACCGCATACGATTATCATCGGCTACGACCACCGGTTTGGTCATAACCGCGAAGGCGGACTGGAACTGCTGGAAGCAGAACAACAGCAATATGGCTTTACCCTCATCGAAATTCCGCAACAGGTAGTACATGATCTCACGGTAAGTTCTACCAAGATCCGCAAAAGTCTGCAGGAAGGCGGTGTACAACTGGCCAACGAATTACTGGGCTACACCTATTTCTTAACCGGCACTGTCGTGCATGGCGATAAAATGGGTCGTCAGCTGGGTTATCCAACTGCTAATCTGCAACTGGCCGATGAAAGAAAACTGATCCCTGCAGAAGGTATCTATGCGGTAAAGGCACAATTAAGCGGCCACAAAGAATGGATCCCTGCTGTGATGAGCATCGGCTTCCGCCCCACTTTCAATGGCACCGACCTCCGCCTCGAAGTACATATCTTTGATTTCAATGAAGATATTTACGGACAGGAACTCACCGTACATTTTGTGGAGTACATCCGCTCTAATCTGAAGTTTGATAATGTAGATGCGCTGATTGTGCAAATGGATAAGGATTCAGCACAGGCGAAGGAGATATTGGCGAAGTGTTAGAATTCTTCTCCCAATAATTCAATAGGTCCTTTCTCTTTCTGCGGGAACTTCAGCCAACGAATGCCACGCCATAGAAAAAAAACAGTGGCTATTGTAAAAAAAACTAACGCGATGGCTGCAGCAGTTCCCATTTGAAAGCTCACGCCAATGCGGCCTTTGTGGATTGTAACGATATTCATTAGTACAATAAAAGCACTACAACCGCTCATAAAAAAGCAGCCGATACCCCATAATATTCTGAATATCATTTTTCCTTTGGTCACCACTTCCTCTTCACCAGTTTCCATCTTCTTTCTCACAGGTCTTAATAACCGGTAGGCGGCACTCCAAAAAAAAGCCACTAATCCTATCCCCAATAATACACCGATACTACGACCTATTTTCGTAATGAGTCCGATGTTCCAACCGTCTAGCCATAAATTAATGGCGAGCAACGCTGCATAGAGCGTGCTATATAGGAACAAGCCACCAGCAACGATGTAGACAATGGCAAGTGAAACGCGGAGGAAAGCAGATTTTGGACGGAACATCGGAGACGAATTTTAAAACAGCTTAGAAGGTTTCTCCCAGCAACTCAATTTTTTCTTTTGTTGGCTGAAGCAACCGATATCCCGTTCTTATCAGGAAAAAGACAGCAACCAGCATCAGTACTGCCATTCCCCAGAAACCAAAGACGGTCGACTGATTATACACCGCCGGCGCGTTAGCATCCGGCAGTATCTCGCGATACCTGCTGATGCTACGGATATCCATTACCAGCAGCACGGCTGCAATGAGGAAACAACCCACCGCCAATATTATCCTCCACTCACGGGACATTCTCTTATTAGCAGAAGCGGCAGGCAACAGTTGCGCAGACTTTATCAGGCGATAACCGGCCCACCCGAAAAATAGCCCCATCCCAAAGAAAACAGCAAGTCCCAGTAAATACCCCGTCGATTCCCACAAACTGGCTGATGTCGAAAACGGATCAGTGATGATGACTACACTGATGGTACTTAACACAATGATAAGGGCCAGGAGCAGGCAAATAACTGCCAGGATAACTTTTAGTACGGAATAGGTTTTATTAGCCATGATAATAAATGATAATACAAGTATACCAATTAATTCATCACCTTGTACATCAGCTCCTTCATCAGTTCTCCATCTTCCACACCGCTATCGTTAATGCCTATACTCCGCAGGTTATACTGGTGTAGCAGCAGGATGGCTTTCTCGGTACCTTCGGGTCCATACTGACGGGCAGCGTTCATGTAATCCTTTACAAAGAACGGATGTACGCCAAGTGCAGCTGCGATTTCCTTCTCGCCTCCTTTTACGCTGAAGATCAGGTTTACTTTGGCGAAGAAATTATAAAGCGCGGGTAACGTCATTTGTATGGGCGCCGCCTTGGGATTGGCAGCAAAGTAGGAGATGATCCGGAATACCTTGGCGGTATTCTTTTGTCCCAGTGCGTTCTGGAGTTCAAATACATTGTACTCCTTGCTGATGCCTACATATTTTTCGATATCCCCTTCATCGATTTTTTTCTGGGCGGGCAGGTTCACCAGCAGCTTATCAATTTCATTGGAGATACGGGATAAGTCGTTACCGATATGGTCTACCAGGAGAATCGCGGCTTTCTGCGAAATGGCCAGTCCGCGGCTGCTCACATAGCTTTCCACCCAGCCGGGTAATTGATTATCATATAGTTTTTTGGTAGACAGGAGTACGCCTTTATCTTTAATGAGCTTCGCCATTTTACTCCTGCCATCTATTTTGCCTTGTTTATGCGCAACTACAAATACAGTGGAGATAAGCGGGTTATCGATATAGGTTTCCAGTTTCAGGAGATCACGCATGGCCTGGGCTTCTTTCAGGATGACTACCTGGCGCTCTGCAAACATGGGGTAGCGGCGGCAGGAGTTGATGACGGTGCTCCAGTCGGTGTCTTTTCCGTATAACACGGTGAGATTGAATCCTCTTTCTGATTCCGGCAGCAGTTGATGCTCCGCATAACTGGTTACCTGGTCTATAAAAAAGTCTTCATCTCCTTCCAGCCAGTATAATGATTTGAATTTCTGTTGCTTCCAATCCCTGATGATATCCTGGTACTCCATTACTACTATTATTTTACGATAACGATGTCTTCCTGTGTTAATGCCAGTAAGCGTTTGAACTTCAACAGCAGTTGGGCTACGGCCAGCACATCTTTCTGGCAGTAGGTGGCTATGCGCTCCAGGTCTTTATCTTCCCAATATACCTTCCCTACCATGCTTCCGTCTATATCATCTTTGGGCGTTTCTATGCCCATCACGGCGGTTAGCAGCTTCAGGGAGATGTAATGTTTAAAGTCTCCGAAACGCCACAGATGCAGGGTATCGAGCATGGGAACCTCCCATGGCTTAAATCCGTGCAGCTGTAAAGGCTGGGGCAAAGATAACTGATGGATAACAGACCTCCTGCAAATAAAAGGAATATCAAATTCTTTGATGTTATGACCGGCGAACTGAAACCGGGGGTATTTCGCATAGAACTTATTAATTAATTCTAAAAATCCTGACAGCACAACTGCTTCATCATCATTATAAAACGATTTCAGCCTTAACTGGTACCGGTTATTCTCCAGGCTGAAGAAGCCGGCTGAAATACACACTATTTTGCCGAATTCAGCGTAGATGCCTGCCCTGTCAGCGTATGCTGAATCATCATTTCCGGAAACTGGCGCAGTTTTTGCAATTTTCTCCCGCCAGAGCTGTTGCATATCTTCAGATAATTGCGCTATAGCAGGAGCAGCGGGAGTTGTTTCTATGTCCAACAGTAATAATTGTTCTAAAGCAATATTTGGAAGCACGATTGAAAAACAGTTTTATAGCAGATTATAAAATATGAATATTATAAGTACTTTTGAATAACAATTTTTAACCATATAACAATTAAACATAAAACTCACAACTATGACGGAGAACACTTTTAACACACCTGCGCCGGGGTCGCCCGGACCAGAAAAACCACGTAGTCGCAATGGTCTAATTTACGGTATTTTAATTGCAGCATTAGCCGGTACCTGGATATATATGTTGTACGATAAGAACAAATCCAGTGAGCAAATCTCTCAGAAAACCGTCCAGATAGATTCAATCTCTTCCTCACGTGATGCTTTACAGCAGGAATACAATGCAGCCAATGCCCGTCTCGATGATCTGGTTTCCCAGAACACGCGTATGGACAGCCTGGTAAAAACAAAAGATAAAGAAATACAGGATATGAAAGCCAGGATCTCCAGCATCCTGACCAATAAAAACGCTACTCAGGCACAGCTGGCGGAAGCCCGTCGTTTGATTGAGCAGCTGAAATCCAATATCGAAGGCTACAATGAAACCATTGAACGCCTGGAAGGTGAAAAGATCGTATTAGCAGGTGAAAGAGATTATGCACGTAAAGAACGCGACTCTGTTTCTACAGTGAAAGACAGCCTGAATAAGAAAGTAGACCTTGGTTCTGTTTTGCACGCTTCCAACATTAAACTGTTGCCTATCCGTGTAAAAAACAACGGCAAAGAAGTAGAAACCAGCAAAGCAAAACGCGCTGATATGATGCGGGTAACTTTTGACCTGGATGATAACCGTATTGCTCCAACCGGCGACAAAGAAATCTTCGTTGCTATTTCTGCTCCGGATGGCGCGCCACTGGCTGTAGAAGCACTGGGCTCCGGTCGTTTCACGCTGGAAGACGGTACCGAAAAATTATATACTGCCAAGAAAACTGTTGCCTACACCACCGGTCAGAAACAAACCGTGAGCATGGACTGGAAACAGAATTCTGATTTCAAACCTGGTGACTACGCAGTAGAAATCTACCATAATGGTTTTAAAATCGGACAAGGTAAAGTAACCTTGAGAAAAGGCGGACTGTTTTAATCTGTCAGCAAACAGCATTTGAAATTATAAGGCGGATGGCCAGGGCGAAGATCCTTTCTTCACCCTGGCCATCCGCCTTTATAACACCCGCTACCACCCGAAATGAGCCCGTGTTCATGATGTTTTTTTCACTTATCTCATTTGTTAATGATTAGTTATTGGCAAAAAGATATATATAAAAATAAAATTAAATTAACGTTCTTTGCTGCACGATTAAAGATAGCCGGACGCCACTGTGTTCCCAGACCAATGCTTGAGAAGAAGAATGTGACAGGCATGTTATAATGCCCTACTTAGCCCGTGTTTACCATGAAGGAGATATGATTTCAGCAGCTTTGCTATTCCCTGAAATCAATACCCTCATGCGCAGCAATGGAGCAGATCCACGTGATACCTTCTTGATCATGCGTCTTTGTACACCCAGCTATTAAAGGATAAGATAAGAAGCCCAATTAAAACCGAAGCATGGAAGACATGAATAAAA